>Ga0214472_10001113_pt1 | contig 30934 bp, 22 predicted proteins | sample RVTome_6_FD_207662 | JGI IMG/M metagenome (GOLD analysis project Ga0214472, IMG submission 207662) | Soil microbial communities from uranium-contaminated site in the Upper Colorado River Basin, Wyoming, United States - RVT140D175 | ecosystem: Environmental > Terrestrial > Soil > Contaminated >...
TGGCGATCAGGCCGCGGGCGTCGAAGCGGTCCATCGCCCAGTTCGAGCACGCCAGCGCGAAGAGGCTGTGCGCGGCGATCGCGATCGAGATCCCGAGAAGCAGCATCGGCCGTCGTCCGTGGCGGTCGGAGAGCTTGCCCCAGGTGGGGGAGGTGGCGAGCTGGGCGACCGCATAGGCCGAGATCATGAGGCCGACGAGGAATGCCGAGGCCCCCAACCGCGTCGCGTAGAAGGGCAGCAGCGGCAAGATCATCAGGAAGCCGACCATGTCGACGAAGACGGTCAGCATCAGGGCCCAGAGACGGCCGAGTGTCACTTTCTCGCCGCTCACGGCGTCTCCTTTTCGCGGCCCCAGACGAGGAAGACTGCGGCGGAGAGCGCAGTCAGCAGCACGCCGTAAGCCGCCGCGACGCCGGTTTCCTGCAGACGCAGCCGGGCGAGGATCTCGATGGCGATCGGGCGGGTCTCGAAGGTGTAGAGCACGATCGAGGCGACGAAATCTCCGAACGAGGTGAGGAAGGCGAGCAGCGCCCCCGCCACCAGCGCCGGGCGCAGCACGGGCAGCGTCACGCGCCAGAGCGTGCGCAGCCGGCCGGCGCCGAGCGAGGCCGCCGCCTCCTCGAGCCCGGGGTCGAGCTGGCCGAGCCCGGCGAGCGCGGCGCGCCCGGTCATCGGCAGCGAGCGCGCGAGATAGGCGAGCGGCAGGATGGCGAAGGTGCCGACGAGGAGGAAGCGGCCGCTCCACGGCTGGACCACCGAGTGCGTCGTCGCCAGCGCCACGGCGAAGGCGGTTGCCGGCACCGCCCACGGGATCGCGATCAGCAGATCCGCCGCCCGCCCGGACCAGCCGCCGCGCCGCGCGGCGCGCGCCGCCGCGAAGCCGAGGCCGAGCGCGGCACCGGTGGCCACGAGCGCCATCGCGAGCGAGTTGGCGACCGGCCGCAGCGCCTCCGCCGAGCCGAAGAGGATTCGGTAGTTGGTGCCCGAGAGCACCGGCGGCAGGAGCTCGGTCGACCACGTGCCACGCGGCACGAAGGAGAGCAGCACGAGGGTGAGGTGCGGCGCGAGCAGGAAGAGCGCGAGCGCCCAGCCGGCGGCGCCGAGCGCGCGCCGCGCGCCGCGGCCGACCGCGCGCCGGGGGTGCGGCGCCGAGCCGCGCCGGCGCGATGCCTCGCCGCGGTCGAGCCGGCGGGCGAGGACGAGGACGGCGAGCGCCACGAGAGTGAGCACGACGGTCTCGACCTCGGCGAGATCGACCTCGCCGTTCTGCTTGCTCGCGAGGATCTGGGTGGTCATCACGCGGTAGTTGCCGCCAAAGATGTACGGCGCCGAGAACGAGCCGAGCGCGCTCAGGAAGGTGAGCACCGCGGCGCCGGCGAGGGCCGGCCGGAGCGCCGGCACGACGACGCGGACGAAGCGCCGCAGCCGCCCGGCGCCGAGCGAGGCGGCCGCCTCGACGAGCGCGCCGTCGAAGCGCGCGAGCGCGGCGCGGACGAAGAGGTAGAAGTAGACGTACATCGAATAGCCGTGCACGAGCAGGATGGCGCCGAGGCCGTCGAGCCGCCACGGTGCACGCTCGAGCCCGAGGCCGGCCATCACGAGCCGGGTGCCCAGCCCGCTCTCGCCCCACAGGTAGAGGAAGGCGACAACGCCGACGAGCGGCGGCAGAGCCACCGGCAGAGCGACGAGCTCGGCGAGTACCCGCCGGCCCGGGAACTCGGCGCGCGCGAAGAGGAAGGCGAGCGGTACGCCGACGGCCGCCGCCAGCGCCACCGAGGCGAGCGACACCACCAGGCTGCGGGAGAGGGCGGTCCACTCGCTCCCTCGCGACGCGAACTCCCGCCACGCTGCGCCCGGCCCCGCCTCGCTCTCGAAGGCGGCGAGCGCCGTGACGACGAGCGGCCAGAGCGCCAGCCAGGCGAGGGCGGCGACGACGGCGAGGTCGCCGGGGCGACGGATCCTCAACGCGCGGCGTCCTCCGCCGCGAACAGCCGCGGCCGCGCCCCGGGGCGCAGCCGCACGCCCACCCTCTCGCCGATCGCCGGCGGAGCGCCGGAGACGAGCGCCTCGATCTCGGCGCCGCCGGCGAGCGCGACCGTGGCCCACGACACCGGTCCGGCGAAGCGGACGACACCGACGGTGCCAGGCACGGACTCGGGCGTGCCGGCCGCGACGAGGTCGATCTCCTCCGGGCGCACGAAGATCTCGCCCGCCGCGATCGCCTCGGCGCCGGGCGCCGCTGCGACCGCGACGACGCCGCCGCCCAGGGCCGCGCACTCGGCGAGGAGCTCGTCGCCCCGGTGCGCGACGCGCGCCGGGAGAAGGGCACCGCGCCCGACGAAGCTCGCCACGAAGCGCGTCGCCGGAGCGCGATAGAGCTCGGCGGGCGTGCCCACCTGCGCGAGCCTGCCGCGTTCGAGCAGCGCCACGCGCCGGCCGAGCTCGAACGCCTCTTCCTGCTCGTGGGTGACGAGCACCGTGGTGATGCCGATCTCTCCCAGGCGGGCGGCGAGCTCGCGGCGCGTCCGCTCGCGCAAGCCGGGGTCGAGGTTCGACAGCGGCTCGTCGAGCAGCAACACGCGCGGTTCGGGCGCCAGGGCACGGGCGAGCGCCACGCGCTGCTGCTGGCCGCCGGAGAGCTCGCCGACTCGGCGCCGCTCGAAGCCGTCGAGGTCGACGCGGGCGAGCGCGGCGGCGACTCGGGCGGCGACCTCCGCGCGCGCGAGCCGCATCGATTCGAGCCCGAAGGCGACGTTGCCGCCGACCGTCAGGTGGGGGAAGAGCGCGTAGTGCTGGAAGACCATGCCGAAGCCGCGGCGCTCGGGCCGCAGGCGGTCGACGCGCTCGGCGGCGAGGCGGATCTCGCCCGCGTCCGCGGTCTCGAAGCCGGCGAGGATGCGCAGCAGCGTCGTCTTGCCGCTCCCGGAAGGGCCGAGCAGCGCCACGATCTCGCCCGGCTCGATCGCGAGCGAGACGCCGGCGAGGACTCGCTCGGCGCCGAAACTCTTGGTGATCCCGTCGAGGACGAACCGGCTCAAGGCGTGGCCCCGCCCCGGCCGCGGATCTCGCGGTCCCACCTCGCCATCCACTCCGGCCCGCGCTCGCTGGCGAGCGCTTCGTCGTAGTCGGCGGCGACGAGTCGGACGAGCACCTGGCGCGCCCACTCCGGCAGTGCCTCGGCCCGCAGGTCGCTGCGCGCCGGAATGCGGAAGGCGCGCTCGGCGGCGAGCGTCTGCGCCCCGGCGCTGCCGACGTACTCGAGGAACTCGATCGCCGCGGCGCGATGCGGCGCGCCGGCGACGAGCGCCACCGAATCGTCGATCACCGGCGTGCCCGAGCGCGGCAGCGCCCAGCCGACCGGCTCGCCGGCGGACTGGTGGAGCAGGACATCGGTGAGCTCCCAGACGGTGACGTCGCCCTCGCCGCGCACCAGCATCTCGAACAGCAGCGCCGGATTCGCCGCGTACTGCTTGGTCTGCGCGTCGAGCCGGCCGAGCCAGGCGAAGCCCGCGTCCGGCGCGCCGGTCGCGGCGAGCGCGAGGGCCAGGCGGTAGCCGAACAACGTGCGCATCACCCCCGAGGCCAGCGGGTCGCGCACCAGCAGGCGGCCGCGGAAACGCTCGGCGAGCAGGTCCTCCCAGTCGGCCGGCGCGTCGGCGGCGGCGACGGTCCGCGTGTTCCACACCAGCACCGGGATGGTGCGGAAGGTGCCGAAGTAGAGATCGCCCGGCGCGCGGCTCGCCGCCGGCACCGCCTCCGCCCACGACGGGCGGTAGGGGGCGAGCAGCGCCTCGGCGGCGGCGCGGGCGAAGATCGAGTCGGGGCCGCCGAACCAGACGTCGGCCTGCGGATTGGCGCGCTCCGAGCGCACGCGGTCGTAGACCTCCTGCGAGCCCATGTCGAGGTAGCGCAGGTCGATTCCCGGATGCGCGCGCTCGAAGTCGGACTCGTAGAGCACGAGCAGGTCGCGGCCGTGCGGCGAGTAGACGACCAGCGGGCTGCGGCCGTCGCCGGCGCACGCGGCGGCGAGCGCCGACAGGACGCCGACGAGGAGCGCGCGGCCGCTCATGCCCTCACGGCAGCGGGGCGTCGGCGGCTGCGGAAGCGGCGGTTTCCTCGACGGTTCCGGCACCCGGCTCGGCCTCCGTCTTCGGCTGGCCGCCGAGGCTGCGGGAGACGATCTCGACGTCGCGCCAGACGCGCATCAGGTTGCCGCCGGCGATCTTCGCCACGTCCTCCTCCGAGTAGCCGCGGGCGAGCAGCTCGCGCAGCAGGTTCGGGTATTTCGAGACGTCCTCGAGCCCCGCCGGCAGCGTCGGACCGACGCCGTCGAAGTCCGAGCCCAAGCCGACGTGGTCGATGCCGGCGAGCTCGACGACGTGGTCGATGTGGGCGACGACATCGTCCAGGGTGGCGCGCGGGAACGGGTGCTCCGCGCGGTAGCGCTCGCGGAACAGGTCGAGCTCGGCGGTGCCCTCCTTGGCGTTGGTCGCCTGCACGAACTCCTCCTCCGCCTTCCACGCCGCTTGCGACCAGGCGTTGGCCTCCGGCGTCAGGAAGCCCGAGCCGAAGTTGATCTGCACGACGCCGCCCTTGCCGGCGAGCGCCAGGATGCGGGAGTCGTCCAAGTTGCGCTCGAAGCCGGGCGTGAAGCGGCGGCACGAGGAGTGCGAGGCGATCGCCGGCGCGCGGCTCGCCGCCAGCGCCTGGTCGAAGGCGGCGTCGGAGACGTGCGAGAGGTCGACGAGGATGCCGAGGCGGTTCATCTCCGCGATCACCTGGCGGCCGAAAGGCGAGATCCCTCCCCACCGGCGCGCCGCCGGATCGGAGTACGAGGAGTCGGAGATCAGGTTGTCCTCGGCGTGGGTGAGCGTGACGTAGCGCACGCCGCGCTCGTAGAAGTGCTCGAGGTTCTCGAGGTCGTCCTCGATGCCGGCGCCGTTCTCCATCCCCATCGCGAGCGCGATGCGGCCGGAGGTGACGATCTCCTCGCTCTCGGCGACGCTGCGCGGCACCGCGAAGAGCTGCGGATGGCGCTCGGCGAGCGCCCACACCCGATCGACGAGGCCGTCGGCGTAGGCCTTGGCGCCGTCGCCGCGCTGGTACTCCGACGGCACGTAGATCGACATCCAGGCGATGTCGAGCCCGCCCTCGCGCGCCCGCACGGCGTCGAAGTCGCCGCGCTTCGTGCGCTGCGAGACGTCGTCGGGGTGCTCGCCCTGCTCGTGGAGACGGTGCGGCAGGTCGATGTGGGTGTCGACGACGAGGAAGCGCTCGCCGAGATTCTCCGCCGCGGCGACGCGCGGCGACGGCGGCGGCGGCGCCTCGGCGGCGCGCTCGGCCGAGCGCCCCCCCAGCCACCAGCCGGCGAGGCCCGCCACCACGACGATGACGGCGACGACGAGTCCGCGAAGCATCTGCGAGGTGCGGGGCGGGGAGGTCATGACCGGGCATTCTAGTGCCGAGCCAGCGATAGACTCCTCGGCCGTGACCAGGCCGTTCCCCACCGTCGTCGCCTCCCCCGTGCTCGAGGCGTACCGCCGCTGGGGACACCTCGAGGCGGCGATCGACCCGCTCGGCCGCCTGCCGGCCATTCGCCATTCCGAGCTGCCGCTCGATGGCGACGAGGCGCGTCGGGCGCGCGAGCTCTACTGCGGCACGCTGGCCGTGGAGACGGCCCACATCGCCGATCCCGCCCGCCGCGCCTGGGTGGCCGAGCGCATGGAGTCGCCGGCCGACGCGCCCGATCGGCGACGCATTCTCGAAGAGCTCGCGCGCGCCGAGCTGCTCGAGCAGTCGATCCAGGCCCGCTACACGGGCTACAAACGCTTCTCGCTCGAGGGCTTGACCGCGCTCGTGCCGTTTCTGACCCACCTCGTCGACGGCGCCGGCGAGCACGGCGCCGAGCAAGCCCTGCTGGCGATGAGTCACCGCGGCCGGCTGAACGTCATGGCCTGGGTGGTCGGCAGGAGCCCCACCGAGATCTTCGCCGGCTTCGAGGAGGTCGACCCGAGGAGCGCCCTCGGCCGCGGCGACGTCAAGTACCACCTCGGCGCCACTGGCAAGCGGCGCACGTCGTCGGGGCGGGAGATGTCGCTCCATCTCGTCTCCAACCCGAGCCATCTCGAGGCGGTCGTTCCGGTGGCGATGGGCCGCGTGCGCGCCAAACTCACGCGGCGGCGCGACGCGAGCGGCCGCGCCGTCTTGCCGATCGTGATGCACGGCGACGCGGCGTTCGCCGGCCAGGGGATCGCGGCCGAGGCGCTCAACCTCGAGCGGCTCGACGGCTTCTCGATCGGCGGCACTGTCCACGTCGTGGTCAACAACCTGATCGGCTTCACCACCGAGCCGCAGGCGTACGGCTCGACGCGCTACGCGACCGACGTCGCCAAACGCCTGCCGAGCCCCATCTTCCACGTCTGCGCCGAGGACCCCGACGCCGTCGTGCGCGCGGCGCGGCTGGCGATCGACTTCCGCGCCGAGTTCGCGAGCGACGTCGTCGTCGACCTCGTCGGCTACCGCCGTTACGGCCACAGCGAAATCGACGATCCGACGGTGACGCAGCCGAAGCTCTACGAGCGGATCCAGGCCCTGCCGCCGCTCTCGGCGAGCTACGCCGAGCGCGCCGGCCTCGGCGGCGAGCTCCCGGCGCTCACCGAGCGCTTGCGGCGCGAGCTCCAGGCGGCGCACGACGAGGTCGCACAGCTCAAGAAGACGCCCGTGCTGCGCCAGCTCCCCGGCTACTGGTCGGGCTACGTCGGCGGCTTCTACGATCCCGCCTACGAGGTCGATACCGGCGTCGCTGCGGACGAGCTGGCGCGCCTCGCCGACGCCGCCACCGCGGTGCCCGAAGGATTCCACGTCCACGCCAAGCTCGCGCGGCTGCTCGACGAGCGGCGCAAGGCGGGCCACGGCGAGCGCCCGGTGGATTTCGGCACCGCGGAGACGCTGGCCATGGGCTCGCTCGTCGCCGCCGGCACGCCGGTGCGCCTGGTCGGCCAGGATACGAGGCGCGGCACTTTCAACCATCGCCACGCCGTGTGGATCGACCAGCAAGACGAGCGCGAGCACGTGCCGCTCGCGGCACTGGCCGCTCCCGGCGCCTTCTTCGAGGTCTACGACTCGATGCTCTCGGAGGCGGCGGTGCTCGGCTTCGAGTACGGCTTCGCGCGCGACTATCCCGAGGCGTTGGTGGTCTGGGAGGCGCAGTTCGGCGACTTCGGCAACGGCGCGCAGATCGTCATCGACCAGTTCCTGGCCGCCGGCGAGGACAAGTGGGACCTGCTCTCGGGCGTCGTCCTGCTGCTGCCGCACGGCTACGAGGGACAGGGCCCGGAGCACAGCTCGGCCCGCCTCGAGCGCTACCTGCAGCTCGCCGGCGAGGACAACTGGCAGGTCTGCCAGCCGTCGACGGCGGCGCAGTACTTCCACCTCTTGCGCCGCCAGGCGCTGCGCAAGTGGCGCAAGCCGCTGGTCGTCTTCACGCCCAAGTCGGGACTGCGCCATCCCGACGCCGCTTCGCCCATCGCCGAGCTCACGCGCCCGCGCTTCCTGTCGGTGCTGCCCGACGCGGCCAGCCGGGACGCGCGGCGGATCCTCCTCGGCAGCGGCAAGATCCTCCACGAGCTGCGCGCCGAGCGGAAGCGGCGCGAGCGCACGGACGTCGCGGTGCTCGGCCTCGAGCAGCTCTACCCGTTCCCCGAGCGCGAGCTCGTCGCCGAGCTCGAGCGCCACCCGACGGCGCGCGAGGTGATCTGGGTGCAGGAGGAGCCGGCCAACATGGGCGCTTTCGCCTTCGTCGACTCGATTCTCGATCGCCTCGCCAAGGGGCGCATCGTGCGTTCGGTCAAGCGCACCGCCTCCGCCTCTCCCGCCACCGGCTCGGCCAAGGCGCACGCGCTCGAGCAGAAGACGCTGCTCTCGCTCGCCTTCGCTTAGCCCGAGAAACGAAGACGCGCCGGCGGGATGCCGGCGCGTCGGAAGCGGTCGCACGGGACCGCGAAACGACTCAGAGTGGCTGGGAGGCAGGGACTCGAACCCCGATTCTGCGGTCCAGAGCCGCATGTCCTACCATTGAACGACCTCCCAGCGGCAGGACCGCGGAAGATTATCGGGCGGCCCGCAGAGGGTCAACCCAAAAGGCGTTCACTCGCTCGCCCCTTGCCTCTGGAGCTTGGCCCAGGTATCCCGCAACGTCGCCGTGCGGTTGAAGACGGGCCGCTCCGGCGTGTGGTCGCGCGAGTCGGCGCAGAAGTAGCCGACGCGCTCGAACTGGACCCGCTCGCCCGGCGCCGCCACCGCCAGCGCCGGCTCGAGCTTGGCGCCGGGCACGAACGCGAGCGAGGCGGGGTTCACGGTCGAGATCCAGTCGACCCCCTCCGGCACGTCGTTCGGATCCGGATTCGCGAACAGGTGCTCGTAGAGCCGGACCTCGGCGTCGACCGCGTGCGCGGCCGACACCCAGTGGATCGTGCCCCGGATCTTGCGCCCGTCCGCCGGCGCGCCGCCGCGGGAGTCGGCGTCGTGAGTGCACCGGAGCTCGACGACCTCGCCGGCGGCATCCTTGACCACCTCGACGCACTTCACGATGTAGCCCCAGCGCAGCCGCACCTCGCGTCCCGGGGCGAGGCGGAAAAACTCCTTCGGCGGCGCTTCGAGGAAGTCGCCGCGCTCGATCCACAGCTCGCGCCCGAAGGGAACCTTGCGGGTGCCGGCTGTCGCGTCCTCGGGGTTGTTCACGGCGTCGAGCTCGTCGACCCGCCCCGCCGGCCAATCGACGAGCGTCACCTTGAGCGGATCGAGAACGGCCATGCGCCGGAGCGCCGTGCGGTTCAACTCTTCGCGCACGCAGTGCTCGAGTAGCGCGTGCTCGACCGTCGACTCCTGCTTCGTGAGCCCGATGCGCTCGCAGAACTCGCGGATCGCAGTCGGCGAGTAGCCGCGGCGGCGGATGCCGGCGATCGTCGGCATGCGCGGATCGTCCCAGCCCCTGACGACGCCCTCCTCGACCAGGCGCAGCAGCTTGCGCTTCGACAGCACCGTGTGGGTGATGTTCAAGCGCGCGAACTCGATCTGGCGAGGGGCATAGATGCCGAGCTCGCGCACGAACCAGTCGTAGAGCGGCCGGTGGTCCTCGAACTCGAGCGTGCAAAGCGAGTGCGTGATGCGCTCGATCGAGTCCGACTGGCCGTGCGCCCAGTCGTAGGTCGGGTAGATGCACCAGGCGTCGCCCGTCCGGTGGTGGCGCGCGTGCAGGATGCGGTACATCACCGGGTCGCGCAGGTTGACGTTGCCCGACGCCATGTCGATTCTCGCCCGCAGCACGCGCGCGCCGTTCGCGAACTCGCCGGCGCGCATGCGGTGGAAGAGGTCGAGGTTCTCCTCGACGCCGCGGCCGCGGTGCGGGCTCTCGCGCCCCGGCTCGTTCCACGGGCCGCGGTAGTCACGGATCTCGCCGGCCGAGAGATCGTCGACGTACGCCTTGCCGGCGCGCACGAGCTGCTCGGCCCACGCGTAGAGCTGTTCGAAATAGTCGGAGGCGTAGTACTCGCGGTCCTCCCAATCGAAGCCGAGCCAACGCACGTCGCTCTGGATCGAGGTGACGTACTCCGCCTCCTCGGTCGTCGGGTTGGTGTCGTCGAAGCGCAGGTTGCACCGGCCGCCGTGCTCGGCCGCGAGACCGAAGTTGAGGCAGATCGACTTGGCGTGGCCGATGTGGAGGTAGCCGTTCGGCTCGGGCGGGAAGCGGGTGCGGATCTCGACGTGCTTGCCCGCGGCGAGATCGGCTGCGACGATGTCGGCGATGAAGTGCTTGCCCATGGGCGGTTCCGAGCGGCGGCGCGTCAGCCGGCGGCGAGGCGCGCGAGGGCGCAGTCGAGGCGCGCCACGACGCGCTCGCGGCCGAGAATCGAGAGGATATCGAAGAGACCGAAGCCGACCGGCTTGCCGGAGACGGCGACGCGCACCGCGTGCACGATCTGGCCGAGCGGGATTCCCCTTTTCTCGGTGAACGCCGAGAAGAGTTTCTCCAGCGAAGGGGGCGTGAAGTCGCTCGTCGCGGCGAGATCGGCGCGCAGGTCGCGCAGGAGATCTGCCGCCCCTGGCGCCTGGCGGATGCGCTCGTCGAAAGCCTTGGCGTCGTAGGTCAGCTCCTCGTCCGCGACGAAGAACTCGGGGTAGTCGAGACTGTCGCCGGCCACCTTGATGCGGTCGGCGGCGGCCTCGACGATGCGGCCGACGAACGCGCGCTCGGCCGTCGAGGGCGGCGCGTCGACGTGGCCGGCCCGGGCGAGGAACGGCAGGGCGAGCGCCGTCCGCTCCGCGAGCGGAAGCGCCGCCATGTAGCGCTCCTGGAAGGCGAGGAGCTTCCTGGGGTCGAAGCTCGCCGACGACCTGCCGATGCGCTCGAGCGTGAACTCGGCGATGCGCTCGGCGGGAGAGAGAATCTCCGTCCGGTCGTCGAGCGACCAGCCGAGGAGGAGGAGGTAGTTGAGCAGCGCTTCGGGAAGGAAACCCGACTCGCGGTAGAAGGCGACGACGACCGGGTTGAAGGTCTCGGCGGAGACGGCGCGCCCGAGCCTCTCGGCGATCCGCCTGCCGCGCGCGTAGAGCTCGGCGAACTCGGGGTTCTTCAGGTACTTGTCGAGCTTGCGCTTGGAGAGCTTGACGCGGCTGCCCGGCTCGGCGACGACCGGCAGGTGGGCGAAGACCGGCAACTCGGCGCCGAGCCCGTCGAAGATCCAGATTTGCCGAGGCGTGTTCGACAGGTGCTCTTCGGCGCGGAGGACGTGCGTGATTCGCATCTCGACGTCGTCGACGACGCTCGCCAGGTGGTAGAGGCAGGTGCCGTCGGCGCGCTGGACGACGTGATCTGCCTCGCTCGCCCAGGCGACCTCGACCTCGCCGCGCACCTCGTCGTGGAAGCGGCAGGCGCCTGCCCGCGGCATCCTCAAACGCACCACGGCGGAGCGCCCTTCGGCCGCGAAGCGGGTGCGCTCTTCCGCGCTCTCGGCGGCCCAACGGCGCGAGGCGAGATAGGGCCGCCCGGCGGCCTCGGCCTCACCGCGCTCGGCCTGGATCTCCTCCGGCCGCGCGTAGTCGCGGTAGGCGTAGCCGCGCTCGAGCAGTCGCTCGACGGCGCGCTCGTAGATCGGCAGACGTTCCGACTGGAAGTACGGCGCGTGCGGGCCGCCCACCTCCGGCCCCTCGTCCCAGTCGAGCCCCAGCCAGCGGAAGCCGTCGAGGATCGGCCGGAGCGCCTCGGCGACGTTGCGGCCGGCGTCGGTGTCGTCGACGCGCAGGACGAAGGCGCCGCCGTGGTGGCGGGCGAAGAGCCAGTTGAAGTACGCCGTGCGCACGCCGCCGATGTGGAGGTAGCCGGTCGGCGAGGGCGCGAAGCGGACGCGGACGGGGCGCGTGGTGCGAGCGTCGGTCACGAGGGAGGAATCCTATCGGCGCTCGCCGGGGCGGTGCGGCACGCGCCGTGAAGGGCGTGAAGCTGGCGGAGACGGAGGGATTCGAACCCTCGATACAGGTTTGTTGCCCGTATAACGGTTTAGCAAACCGCCGCCTTCAGCCACTCGGCCACGTCTCCGCGGGCGGAAGCGCGATTCTAGCCCGAGGGCGGCTCCCAGACCTCGGTGGCGGGAAAGAAGCCGTACCAGCCGAACCACAAGGCGAGGTGCGCGGGCAACCGCGCGAGCGGCTCCTCGCCGCTCCCCGGCGGCGACAGGAGCGCCGTCTCGGTCTCCGACCAGAGGCGCTCCTGCTCGTCGACGAGCCCGCCGGCGGCGTCGCGGCGGAACCGCCGCGCACCGCGCCGGTAGACGCGCAGAGCGCCGCTCGCGGGCTCGGCGAGCACGACTACGGACGTCTCCGCGAGCCGGTCGTTGACGACGCCCGCGGCGACGGCAGCCGCGGTCGGATACGCCTTCGCCGCCGCGCCCAGCCGCAGCCCCAGGATCTCCTCCTCGCGCGGCAGTCGCGCGCTCTTCGGCCAGACCGGGAAGCGGACGCCGCGGCGCTTCTGGTCCGCCGCGCCCGGGCGGTAGTCGAAGCCCCAGCGCGCGCCGTAGCTCGGTGCGAGAACGACCGCCGAGGTCGACGGGTGCGCCCTCCGCCAGGCGCCCCAGGTCGTCACGGTGGCCGGCAGCGCGGTCAGCCGCGCGCCCTCCGCCGCGCGCGGACCGACGACCGCCTCGCCGGTGAGCTGGCTCCACAGCGAGTGCGTCGCGCGATCGAACATCAGCTTGTTCGAGCGGAAGAGCAGGCCCGACGAGCCGAACCGCTCGCGCTCGCCGTCGCCGCCGCGGGCGGAGTAGACGACCCCGCTCCCACACAGCGTGCAATACGAGAGCGTGAGCGGCTCGCCTCCCACCACGTCGTTCGCCATCTCGTGCCAGCCGAGATAGCGGTGCGGGTAGGCGCGCGCTGCGCCGCCCGCGACGACGCCGAAGACGAGCTCGTCGGCAGCGAGCGGCGCCGCGGCCGCGCCGACGTGCGGCGGATCGTCGAGCGCCGGGATGCCGTCGAGGCGGGCGCCGCCGAAGACGATCTCCTCGATGCGGATCCGCGCCGGCACGCCCTCGTGGAGGAGCCGCAGGTAGGCCGGATCGATGCGCGCGAGCTGGCTCCGCTTCCACTCCACGTAGCCGGGCGCAGGCGGAAAATCGTCGCGGCTCCCGAGCCACTCCACCCAGGCGTAGTAGCTCTCCCCGGCGCCGGTGTGGCCGGTGAGCTCGGCGAGCGTCCAGGCGAGATCGCCGCGGAAGCGCCGGGGAGTGAAGAAGACGGCATCGACGAGTCCCGGCACCAGACCGCGCGCCTCGGCCGCGACGAGCTCGCGCGCGGCGGCGCGCCGGGCACGGGCGTCGTCTCCGATGAGCGGGGGGATGCGGTCGTGACCCGGCGGCTCGCTCGCGGCGCCGAGCGCGAGCGCGAGGGCGAGCGCGAGGGCGAGCGCGGCGAGCGGCGCTCGGCGCGGCATGCGCAATTGGAGCACGGGGCCTCCCAGCCCGAGGTCGTCGATGGTGCTACGTGCTGCGACGCCGCGGCGGATGCCTGCGATAGAGTCGCCGCGCTCGCCTCTTCGGGCCCCGACCACTCGACGCTCCGTGACCTCGAACGACGACCGCGACGCGCTCGCCATCTCGACGCTGCGCTTCCTCGCCGTCGACATGGTCGAGCGTGCCCGCTCGGGGCACCCCGGCGCGCCGCTCGGCTTGGCGCCCGTCGCCTATCGGCTCTGGACGCGTTGGCTGCGCCACGATCCGGCGGCGCCCGACTGGCCGAATCGCGACCGCTTCGTGCTCTCCTGCGGACACGCCTCGGCGCTGCTCTACGGCCTGCTCCACCTCGCCGGCTACGACCTGCCGCTCGCCGAGCTCGCGCGCTTTCGCCAGCTCGGCTCGCGCACGCCGGGACACCCCGAGCGCGGGCACACCGCCGGCGTCGAGACGACGACCGGCCCGCTCGGACAGGGGATCTCGAACGCCGTCGGCATGGCGATGGCGGAGCGCCTGCTCGCGGCTCGCTTCAACCGAGCGGGCTTTCCGCTCTTCGATCACCGCGTCTGGGTGATCGCCTCCGACGGCGACCTGATGGAGGGCGTCTCTTCCGAGGCCTCCTCGCTCGCCGCGCACCACCGGCTCGGCCGCCTCAAGGTGCTCTACGACTCGAACCGCATCACGATCGACGGCTCGACCGAGCTCGCCTGGAGCGAGGACGTCGCGGCGCGCTACCGCGCCTATGGCTGGAGCGTGCTCGCGGTCGACGACGCCAACGATCTCGCGGCGATCGACGCTGCGCTCGCCGCCGCCGCGAGCGAGGAGGAGCGGCCGACGCTCGTCGTCGTCGCCACGCACATCGGCTTCGGCAGCCCGAAGCAGGACACGGCCGCGGCGCACGGGGCGGCGCTCGGCGCCGAGGCGGCGCGCGCCACGCGGCGCGCCCTCGGCTGGCCCGAGGAAGGCGAGTTCCTCGTCCCCGCGGCGGCGCGCGAGCCGTTCGCCGCCGCCGCCCAGCGCAACGCCGCGGCGCACGCTGCCTGGCGCGAGCTCCTCGCCCGCTACCGGGACGCGCACCCGCCGGCCGCCGCCGAGCTCGCGCGCCGCCTCGCGGGCGAGCTGCCAGAGGACTGGGACGCCTCGCTCCCGGATTTCGCCGACGGCAAGCCGATCGCCACCCGGGCCGCCTCGGGCAAGGCGCTCAACGCTCTCGCCTCGCGCGTCCCCGAGCTCCTCGGCGGCTCGGCCGATCTCACCGAGTCGAACAACACGCTGCTCGACGGCGAGAGCGTCTTCGCCCCCGCCTCCCCCGCCGGCCGCAATCTCCACTTCGGCGTGCGCGAGCACGCCATGGGCGCCGTCCTCAACGGCCTCGCGCTCTCCGGGATGATCCGGCCGTTCGGCGGCACCTTCCTCATCTTCTCGGACTACATGCGCCCGGCGATCCGTCTGGCGGCGTTGATGCGCTTGCCGGTTGTCTATGTCTTCACCCACGATTCGATCTTCCTCGGCGAGGACGGCCCGACTCACCAGCCGGTGAGCCAGCTCGCCAGCCTGCGCGCGATCCCCGGGCTCGTCGTCCTGCGGCCGGCCGACGCCCACGAGACGGCCGAGGCGTGGCGCGTCGCCCTCGCCCGGCGTGACGGTCCGACGGCGCTCGTCCTCTCCCGGCAGAAGCTCCCCGTGCTGACCGAGACGGCGGCGCGCTCGCGGGAAGGGGTCGCCCGCGGCGGCTACGTGCTGTGGGAATCCGGGACCGATGGGACCCCGGATCTGGTGCTGATCGGGACCGGCTCGGAGGTCCAGCTCGCCCTTTCGGCCGCCCACAGGCTGGCTGCGGAGGGGGTGGCGACGCGCGTCGTCTCGCTGCCGTCGTGGGAGCTCTTCGCCGCCCAGGAGGCGGCCTACCGCCGAGAGGTCCTGCCCCCGGAGACCCCGCTGCGCCTGGCGGTCGAGGCGGGCACCCCCTTCGGCTGGCACCGCTGGACGGGCGATCGTGGCGAGGTCCTTGCACAGCAGGGTTTCGGCGCCTCGGCGCCGGCCGAGGCACTGGCGGCGCATTTCGGCTTCACCGCCGAGGTTGTGGAAAAACGGGCTCGGGACTTGCTTACCCGCCGCGGGAGCTGAGCGCCCGGCCCCTTTCGCTGGAAGCGATCGCCGCGCTGTGCTAATCTAGGCTGCGATCGCGCGAAGCTCAGGATGTAGTGTGTGTGGACTTCGTGCGTCTGATTGATCCCAGATTCCGAGCCGCTCGGAAACCGATTGCCCCCAGGAGGGAACACGTGATGAAGAACCGCAAACTGGCAGTGTTGGGTGTGGCGGTGCTGACCCTCGCGGTCGCCGCCGGCTGCGCGAAGCCGCCGCAGCAGGAGATCGACGCGCTCAAGGCCGCGATGACGGCCGCCGAGCAGGCCGAGGCCCCGAAGTACGCGGCCGACGCCTGGAACAGCGCGCAGCAGGCGATGAACGCGGTCAACGCCGAGGTCGAGGCGCAGGCCAACAAGTTCGCGCTCTTCCGCTCCTACACCAAGACGAAGGAGCTGATCGCCGCCGCCAACCAGAGCGCCGAGGCCGCGCAGCAGGCCGGGCGGGCCGGCAAGGAAGCGGCGATGAACGCCGCCAACGACGCGCTCGCCGCCGCGCGCACCTCGCTCGAGTCCGCCACCACGCTGATGGCCGAGCTCGGCGCCTGCCGCCGCAAGCCGAAGGACTTCAAGAAGGACATGGAGATGATGCAGGCGACGCTCGACGGCTACGCCGCCCAGGTCACCGGCATCGAGAGCGCGATCGCGTCCGAGGACTACTTCGGCGCTCGCTCGCAGGCCGAATCGCTGCAGGCTTCGGTCGACACTTTGGTCTCCGACATGCAGGGGGCCAAAGAAAAGATCAAGTGCTGAACGGCTGGCTCCGACGCAGCCTTCGACCGGCGACGGGCTCCCGTCGCCGGTCTTTTCATTTCGGCGCGCTGGTTGCCCTCCTCGGCACGAGCCTCGCGGGAATCCGCCGCTGGTATTTTCGATTCGGCGCGCTGGTTGCCGGCCTCGGCACGAGCCTCGCGGGAATCCGTCGCCGGTCGTATCTTCTCGGCGGGCTGGTCGCCACGCTCGGTGCCAGCCTCGCCGTTTCGGCATGGTCCGGCGGCGAGCCCGCGCTCGATCAGACGATCATCGGCGGCGCGCGGCACGCGAGCTACGCCGCGGTGCGGACGCTTCGCGACCAGGTGCCGGCGACGGCGCGCCTGCTCGACCGCCTGGTCGCCGACGCCGAGACCATCACCGCCGACGAGACCACGGCCCCCTCCTGGGAGCGCAATCCCGGCCGCGTCGAGGCGGCGTGGACGCGCACGCTGGTCACCGCCCGCAAGGCGCTCGGCGAGGTCCACGGCCGCCGTCGCACGTGGGAGACGCGCTGGAGCTCACTGCGCGATTCGCTGGCGACGGACATTCGCCGCGCGCAGCTCGAGGCCGACGAATCTGGCGTCAGCCGCAGGGAGATCGCGGCCGCCAAGCAGGCGGCGCTCAAATGGGACCTGGCGCAGCGCTACGCGACGAGCGGCGCGCACGAGCGCGCCGTCGTCGCCGCCGAGCAGGCACGCGAGTTCACCCAAATCGTGCGCAGCGGCTTCGTGGCGCTGCACTCCCGCTATCGCGACCCCCGTCAACTGCGGCGCTGGAAGGCGCTCGCCGAGGAGACGATCGCCTTTTCGCGTCAGAGTGGCGAAACGGTCTTCCTCGTCGACAAGCTCAAGCGCAAGCTCTACGTTTACAGCGCCGGCAAGCGCGTCGCCACCTACAGCGCCGAGCTCGGCGTCAAGGGTCTGCGCCAGAAGATGCACTCGGGCGACCAGGCGACTCCGGAAGGACGTTACCGCGTGACGCAGGTGCGCGGGCCGGGCCGCACGCAGTATTACAAGGCGCTGCTGCTCGACTACCCGAACCCCGAGGACCGCGCCCGCTTCGCCTACGGCAAGCGGACGGGCGAAGTGCCGCGCCGCGCCGGCATCGGCTCGCTGATCGAGATCCACGGCGACGGCGGGCAGGGCCGCGACTGGACGGACGGTTGCGTCGCCCTGCGCAACGACGACATGGACCGCATCTTCGTCCGCGCCCGGCCGGGCACGACGGTGACCATCGTCGGCACGTTCTGAGAGACTCGACGCGATGAAGATCGCTCCCGAGCTGCAGCAGGTCTACGGTCGCGACCGCGCCCTGCGACCCGAGGACAGCTTCGCCTTCGAGCCGCCGCGCCGGCTGCCGGTCTGGGCGCGCGCCTTTTTCTTCGTCGTCGCCGCCGGCGTCGTCCTCGGCTCCGGCGCGGCGCTCGGCCTCGCCCGCTACGGCGGCGCCTACGCGAGCGCCGAGCTGCGTTTCGATCCGGCGCCGCCGCCCGAACTTTCCGAGCTCACAGTGACGCCCGCCGAGCGCGCCGCCCAGCTCGAGAAGAGGCTCACGACGCTGGCGCCCAAGCGCGAGATCTACATCGTCGTCGACAGCTACCGCAACCGCCTGCGCGTCTACAAGGGCGACGAGCTGCTGCGCGAGGCCGTCTGCTCGACCGGCTCCGGCGTGCGCCTGCGCGATCCGCGCAACGGCAAGGAGTGGATCTTCGACACGCCGCAGGGCGAGGTGCGCATCTGGCGCAAGCGCCGCGATCCGGTGTGGGTCAAGCCGGATTGGGCGTTCATCGAGGAGGGCTTCGAACCGCCGCGCGGCATGCGCGACCGCGTCGACGACTACTCGCTCGGCGATTACGCGCTCGACATGCCCGACGGCTACCTCATCCACGGCACCGTCTTCAAGACGCTCCTCGGCCGGCGGGTGACGCACGGCTGCATCCGCTTGGGCGACGAGGATCTCGAGTTCGCCTACAAGACCGTGCCGGTCGGCGCGCGGGTGTTCCTGTTCTGAGCCCGGCCGGCCTCGTCCGACGGCGAAGCTCGCGCCTCGCTGCCGCCACGCTGGCCTCGGTTGGACTGTTGGGCGGGCTGCCCGCGCGCGGCGACGAAGACCTGCGACGGCTGCGCGCCGTCGAGCTCGAGACCGAGCTCGCCAGGCAACGCGCGATTTACTTCGTGCTCGACCCCGATGCGCGCCGGCTGACGGTCAAGGTGCGCGCCACCGAGCTCGAGACCGTGCGACTGCTGGAGATCCGCCGCCTCGTCTTCGCGCCGATCTTCGGCTCGGCGACGCCTCCCGAGCTGCCGGCGCCCGCCGTCTGGACCGTGGTCGAGGGACCCGGCGACACCGACCGCGAGACGATCGCCCCGACGACGCTGCGCCCCTACAGCGAGGCCGACGAAGAGGAGGAGCCCCCCGCCACCGCCACGCCGGGCGCGCCCGCCAAGCCCGGAGGCGAGGTCGCGGGCAAGCCCACCACCTACCGCGTGCGCCTCGACGTCGGCTGGCAGCTCCTCGTCACCAGCGAGCCGCCGCGGCTCGGCTTCGCCCAACGCTTCGCCGCCGCCGTGCGCGACGGCTGGCAGCGCTTGCGCGGCGAAGAGCCGTCCCATCCGCCGCTCATCGCCCTCGTCGTCGCCCCCGACGACGCACGACGGCTGCACCACATCTTCCGCACCGGGACGCGCATCCTGGTGTTGACTGCGGACTGATGCCGGCCGGTGCCCGCCGGTCCCTCTGGACGGCGCTCATCGGCGCAGCGCTCGTGTTGCCGGGCTGTGCGCGCGAGCCGGCCGAGCCTCCCAACATCGTGCTCGTCTCGATCGACAGCCTGCGGCCGGACCACCTCGGGGCTTACGGCTACGCTCGCCCGACGAGCCCCAACATCGACCGCATCGCGGCGGAGGGCGTCCTCTTCGAGAACGCCTACAGCGTCACCTCCTGGACTCTGCCGTCGCACCTCACCATGCTCTCCGGTCTCTACCCGGACGAGCACGGGGTCGTCGGCGACGACCAGCGGCTCTCCGACCGCGTCGTGCTCTTGCCCGACACCTTGGCGCGCCGCCTTCGATCCCGATTACTCCGGACCGGTCGATGGCCGCCTCGTGTCCACCGGCCGACTGCGCGCGCGCAGAATGCGCCCGCGCGATCTCGCCCATCTCGTCGCGCTCTACGATGGCGAGATCGCCTGGACGGATCATTGGCTCGGCGAGCTCGACCGGGCGCTCGTCGATCGCGGCCTCGATCGTTCGACTCTCCTCATCGTCACCGCCGATCACGGCGAGGAGTTCTTCGAGCACGGGCGGCTCGCGCACCGCAAGAATCTCTTCGACACGACTCTGCGAGTGCCACTGATCATTCGCCTGCCCGACCGGCGCTTCGCCGGCGCACGCGTTTCCACGCCGGTGAGCCTCGTCGATCTCGCGCCGACGATCGCCCGTGCCGCGGCCGTCGCCCCGCCGCACGACGGTCTGGGCCGGAATCTTCTGCGCACCCGCCTCGGTCGTTGGCTCACGGCTCGTGAAACGGATCTGTTCGCTTCGCTTCGCGTGCGCGACAGGCACGAGGTAGCGCTCGTCCGTGGCGCCTGGAAAGCCATCGCCGAGCTCGACGAGAAGGGCGAGTTCGACCCCGCGAAGCTCTTTCTCAATCAGCGCCGTCAGGACCCCGCCGAACTGCGCAATGCGGCGATCTCGGACCCGCTCTTCACGGCCCGGTTCGCCGACGCCCTGCAACGGGCGGCCGAGCGATTCGCATCCGTCCGTGCGACGCACGCTCCCGGATCGCCCGAGAGCACTCCCGACGACGAGAAGCAGCTCCGAGCGCTCGGCTATCTCTGATCTCGCCGACCCGCGTCGCGGCCGTTCCGCCTCGCCCTCGTCGTCGTGCCCCACGCCGCGCACAGGCTGCGCCTCACCTCGCGGGCGGGCCGCAGATCCCGGTGCTGACCTCCGCTTGATGCGAGCGGCGATCGCCGACAACCGAGCCGTTCATCCTCGCCGCTCGGCGGGCCCGGGGGCCGCCCTCGACGAGCGGCGCGCCGTTCGCCGTCGATCGGTGGAGTAGATTGGCGGACACCATGGCCATCGCCGACCTTCTGGCCGTCGCGCTCCTGCTCGTGCTGAGCGCCGGCCTCGGCGGTCGGTTTCTCCCCGGCGACGACAGCGCGCTCGGTTTGCTCGAGCAGCTCGCGGTGGGCCTCGCCGCGATCGCGGTCCTTCTGCTCGGGCTCGGAGCGGTGGGACTCCTGCGGCCCCTGCCGATGACGATCCTCTTGCTCGGTGTCGCTCTTCTCGCAGCGCCGGCGCTTCGACGGCTGCCCGGCCGCGTCCGCGCCGCACTCCCCACGCTGCGCGCGCCGCTCGAGTTCGCGGCTGCGGTCAGCCTCGCTGCGGCGGCGCTGTTCGTTGTCGTGCTGGCGCTCGCGCCACCGGTGGACTGGGATGTTCTCATGTATCACCTGGACGTACCGGCGGAGTGGCTCGCCGCCGGCCGCATCCATCTGCCGACGGACAATCTCCACGCGGTCCACGCCGGGCTACTGCACCTGCTCTACGTACCGCTGCTGGCCTTCGCCTCGCCTTCCGCTCCCGCCGTCCTCAGCGCAGCGCTCGCGGTGCTGCTCGGCTGCACGGTCGCGGCCGGCGCCGCGCGCCTGTTCGGCCGCGAGGTCGCCGCGCTCTCCGTCAGCTGGCTGTGGGGCACGGGAACGATCCTGCTGGTGGCCGCGACCGCGCGCGTCGACGTGAGTCTGGCGTTCTTCCTCACGCTGACCCAGATCGAGCTGGTGCGAGCTGCGGCGGGCGAGGACCCGGAGAGGGCTCTCCCGCGGGCGTCGCTCATGCTCGGCTGCGCCGGCGGCGTCAAGCTGCTCGCCGTCGTGTTCGGCGTCGCTCTTCTACCTCTCGCGACCTGGGTGCTCCTGCGGCGACTGCCCGCAGCGAAGCGGATGTCCGTCTTGGCGGCCTCTGCCGCGGCAGCGGTACTTCCCGCCCTTCCGTGGCTGGCGAAGAACTGGCTGCTCGTCGGAGCACCCCTCTATCCGGTCGGCGCGAGCGCCACACTGGAGCCTTGGCTCGCCACGCTGTACGTCGCCCGGCCCGGCCTGGAATGGTCTCTCGTCGGCGCTCTGACGGAGGTACGAGAGTCGTTCTCGCCCTGGCTCGTCCTCGTCGCGCCCGCGCGCCTCTCGGTCGAGTGGGAGGCCGCGTTCTATCACGCGAGCCCGGCTCTCTTCTGCCTCCTGCTCTGGCTGCGGGACCGACGGACGGCAGTCATCAACGCGTTCCTCGGGCCCGCGCTCCTCTATGCGGCGATCGTGCTCGTGCGCTCGCCCGCGACCAACTTGCGCTACTTCGTGCCGGCGCTGCCGGCGCTGACGATCGCGGCCGCTGCCTTGCTCTGTCGTGTCACGGTGAACCGCGTCGCGCTGGCGCTGGCGCTGGTCATCGGCCTCGTGCCCGGCGCGCTGGCGGCGCGCGCATGGCTGACCGGCACCTCTGCCATTCCGTATGCCCTGGGGCGCGTGCCGAGCGAGCTCTATCTCGAGTCGCACCTCGATGTCGGGGTCCGCGCGCTGTCCACGGCGACGCACATGGTCGAGCAGTCGGTACCGCCGGACGGGCGGGTGCTGATGCTGTTCGATGCCCGCGGGTTCGCCTTCTCTCGCAACGTGATCCAGGACAACCGCCTCAACAACTGGCAGCTGCTCGCCGGCCTGGTCGAAAAGGGCTGTCTCGAGGAGACGGACGTCAGTCACGTACTCGTGAACCGTGGCGCTCTGGCCTACTACGAGCGCCGCGGACTCGACCCCGACCGACTCCGCTGGCGAGAGTTCGAGTCCTTCGAGACGAGATGCCTCGAATCCGTCCGCGCGTCCGCCGGCTTCGAGCTCTACCGCCTGAAGCGGCCGGCGACCGCATCGCCGCCCGCCTGAAGCCGCGAGTGCGGTCTGACACCGGACCCGTTCGCGAGAGAATCGCCGAAGCGCGCGACAGGCTTGGCGGAGGGAGTGGGATTCGAACCCACGAGGCCCTCGCGGGCCTTCCGGTTTTCAAGACCGGCGCCTTCGACCACTCGGCCACCCCTCCCGCCGTGTTCCGACCGGGATGCGCAACGGCTGTCCCGGACAATACGCGATCGCCGCGCCCGGCCGGCGAGGCGAGCGGCGTTCCGGACCCTCCGCGCTCGGCTCACGCCGGCGGGGAGGAGCTTCGGTCCGGTCTCACCGCCCTCGCGCGGCCTCCGGGCCCACGCGACGTCGCCGGAGCTCAATACCGAACTTCGAATCGTCGCGAAGTGGCGGATCGCCGTAGAGCGCAATCGGCTCGTAGTGAGACTCGATCCAGCTCCACAGCTCTCGCCCGTAGTCCTCGCCAAAACGGGGCAGCCCGTATTCGAGCGTCGGTCGGTGCGTCACGAGCACATAGTCCGGGCGATTCGACTCGAGATCCTCGACCATCGTCGCCTCGCCGAAAAATGCCAGCTCCGGCGGCATGAAGTTGACGAATCGGCTCGCACTCTCCCGGCGAGCGAGATAGTTCAGCATGATGCCTTCCGGCAGCACGGTGAAAGTCTGGCCCGGCGGGCAGATCGCTTCGATCTCGTCGACCGCTTCCTGCACGATCGGCCCTGGTCGGTCCGCCAGGAAGCGGTCCGCCCCGCGCCCGACCGTATGGGATTTGCGGTTCATCCACCCGGCTGCGAACACCAGGTTGCCGAGCACGGCGGCGGCCACCACTCCGAGCGCGAGGATCCGGAAGACGTCACCCGACCCGCCTCGCGAATCGATCCACTTCGGCAGGTGGTGCAGGAGCGCCACCAGAAGCAGAACCACTCCGGGGAGAGCGAGGACGAATCCGTAGCCCGAGAGGCTGACGGCGAGGATCAGCTTCAGTTCGAGCACGAGAGCAAAGACGCACCAGGCGATCAGGCGACGCCGCGCGCCGCCCGTGACCGATCCGCCGGCGACGAGCAGCCAAGCGGCGAAGGCGGCGACAAACACCGGCACGGGGCGAGCGACACCCAGCCACTTGAGCCACCCGACGCGCGTGAGCAGGAGCGCGACGATCAGCGGCGCAGCCACCGCGGCCGCGGTCATCGCCAGGACCTTTCGCCGGCGGGCCGCGAGCGCGAGGAGCATCGCCGGGACCAGGACCAAAAGCCACTCGGCCGCCCACACGACCAGCTCGAGCGCGCTCCGCTTCGGGTCGAGTAGCCCTGAGATCCGCCGGTAAAAGGTGATCTCCATCGCACTCCCGCCGACGATCCACGGCCACGAGCCGAGCGTCCCCTTGAGGGCCTTGCTCGCAGGCATGCCGAAACTCAGCAGGACGAACGACGCCAAAGCCGGCAGCGCAACGCTGGCCAGCCAGAGGCCGGCTTGCCGCGCGCGCGCGGCAGCCGGTTCGTCACGCTCGCGCCATGCAAAGGCCAGCAGCACCCCGCAGCCCGCAGCGGCGGCGAGGAAGATCTCGCCCTTGGTCAGAAAGCAGAGGCCGAGGAGCGCTCCGGCCAGCCCGAGCCAGCCCGATCGTCGGATGGCGCTCCAACGACCGAGCGCAGCGAGCGCCGCCGCACCCAGCACCAAGCCGTGGGTCGCTTCGTGCGAGTAGGGGGCGACGAAGTTGAAATTGCCCAGGGCGCTGAGGTGGCCGAAGCCGAAGAGGGCGAGGGCGACGACCGCCGTGACGGTCGCAGTCAGGTGGCTCGCGTGCGACCGGACGAGAAGGTAGAGGAGAGCGGTTCCCGCCGCCAAGATCGTCAAGTTGGCGACCACGAGTGTCGTGATCGAAGTACCGAAGACGCGAAATAGGGCGGCGTTGAAATATGCGGAAAACGGACCGTTGAACCACGCGATGTCACGGAAGAGTACTTGCCCTTCGCGCAGTCGCCAGGGAACGTAGAGCTCACGACCGAAATCGACGAGGGGATCAAACCAGCGTCCCCAGGTCCAGATACAGAGGAGGAGAAAAGAGGCGCCAACGGTGAACGGGCCGACGACGGGGAGCCAACCGCGAAGCACGGATTCCGACCGCGAGGACGGCGTCTCGTCGCTGGACGCGAGATCGAACGAACCATCGAATGCGCCTTGCGTCACCCACCTCACCTGATATCTTCGCTCTCGACCGTCATGCTCGGCCGCCTCATCGAATCGGCTCGCCGGCGGAGTGTGATTCCGAGATCGCGAAGCGTCGCGTCGACCTCGACAGGCGGACTGGGCTCCGCGCCATCACCTCCACACCGCCAACACGAGCGCTGCCTCGGAAAACTCGCCGCGATCATTCCGATTGCGCTCGCGGCTTGTCAAGCGCATCCGCTCGATCGTGCTCGCCCGCACCTCGTTCTCGTCTCTCTCGATACCTTGCGGGCGGACCATCTCGACCTCTACGGTTATCCGCGCCGGACCGCTCCCAATCTGCGCCGCTTCGCCGAAGAGGCCATCGTCTTCGACCGAGCGTACAGCCAGTCGCCGAAGACTGCGCCGTCGCACATGACGCTGCTCACCGGCCTCTACCCCGCCGCCCACGCCGTGAGAAACCTGTCGGACGAGCCCGCCGTGGCGCTCTCGCCGAGCATTTCCACCCTGGCGGAGCTGCTCGCCGCGGCTGGCTACGAAACGGGCGCCCATACTGCTTCCGGACACGTCTCACGCGTTCTCGGCTTCAACCGCGGCTTTCAGCAGTACTTCGAGGGCGGCGGCGCAAAGTCGATCTTCGCTCACGCCGCCGAGATCGCCTCGCGGCTCTCGAACGACGGATCGCCCAGCTTCGTCTTCGCCCACACGTACCAGATCCACGATCCCTACGTGCCCCCCGATCGATTTCAGGTCTTCAACTCGCCGAGCTACGCGGGCGAGATCGTCGGCGATCGCGCCCGGCTGCGCGCCCTCGCCGGCGAAGACTGGTCGCGTCAGCACGAGGTCTACTGGGATCGGATTCGCGGCGAGGATCCAGACGACGTCCAGCGGCTCCGCGACCTCTACGACGCGGCGATTCTCTACACGGACGTCCAAGTCGGACGACTCTTCGCCCGGCTGCGGAACGCGGGCCTTTACGAGGACGCCTTGATCATCGTCCTCTCGGATCACGGCGAGGAGTTTCGGGAGCACGGTGAATTCCTCCACGATTCGCTGTACGAGGAGATCCTCCACGTGCCGCTGATCGTCCGCTTCCCGAACGGGCACGGCGATGCATGGGGAGGCCGGCGCATCGCGAGCCCAGTTCGTCTGGTAGACGTCCTGCCGACCGTGCTCGATTATCTCGACCTGCCGATTCCCAGGCACCTCCAGGGCGAGTCCTTCCTCGACCTGATCGCGGACGACTCGCCGCGACGGGCGCGGCCCATCTTCGCGCACTGGCCTCTCGAGCAGGGCTCGGATCCGATCTCGATCCGGCTCGACTCCTGGAAGCTGATCGAGGATGGCCGCGGCTCGACGCCGGAGCTCTTCGACCTCGCGATCGATCCGGGCGAGCTCGACAACCGCGCCTCCGAGCGACCAGAAGGCGTGCAGCGACTGCGTGAGCTGCGCCGGCGGATGCTGGCCGAGAGCCTGGCGTTGCACGCTCAGCACGCCGCTGGCAATCGCGTCGAGATCTCTCCGGAGCTCGAGAATCAGCTCCGGGCGCTCGGCTACTTGCGTTGAATGTACGGTCCGCCCGCCCGGCGGGGACGCTCGCCACGCAACGGCCCGGCTCCGGCAAGCGCGCGGCCGGCGAGCGGATCAGCTGTCCGCTCCGTCCCCCGAGCTCGGTCGCCGTCCGATCCACATCTCGCGGTAGGGCGAATGCCATTCGAGCGACGGGATCACCGGCGGCGAGGCGCCCTCGCGCACGATGATCAATCGATCCTCGGGACGCATTTTCGCCACCCAGGGCGCGAAGGACGCGTCGCTCGCGAGCTCGCGCTGAATCGCACGGAAGACGGCCAAGTCCTCCGGCGGCATGAGCGACGGCTCGAAGCCGACGGCGTAGCGCCAGGAAGCGCGCGGGTTCTTGAAGAACGTGTTGTAGAAGACCCGCATGTCGTTCGTGTAGAGGATTCCTCCCGGCTCCGGCAGCCACGGCCGGTGCTCCGGGCGCTCGAGCGAGAGAAACGCGGCGCTCTCGCCGTGTGACCATCGCCTGCCGGTGTCCACGGTGACGGCCAGCACGAGCGCCGCCGCCGTCACCGCGGTGACGAGCAGGCGAGTGCGGCCGCGGATCGGCGAGCTCTCGAGAGCCTCGTCGAGCTCCCGCGCCATCCACACCACGCAGGCGGGCATCCCCCAGTCGAGCCAGAACCGCACGACGTAGAAGCCGAGAGCCCAGCCCGCGCCGGCGAGCAGGAAGATCGGATCCCGCAGCAGAGGCGCCAGCTCGCGTCCCCGAGAGCGCCGCCAGACGAGCAGTCCGAGCACCGCCGCGACCACCGGCAGGGCGCCGTCGCCGGCCTGGAATTCGCTGACCATGCCCTGCCGCGGCAGATCGCTCGCCAGCGCGCGGAAGGGATGAACGAACGTCTGGACGAGAAAGGCGAGCGGCTGTCCGCTCGCGAGCGCCGCGGCCGCCGTGCCCGCCGCCACCGCCGCCGTCAACCGCCGCGCCGCTCGCCCCCGCCTGGCCGCGAAGAAGCAAGCGAGCGGCAGGCCCCACAGGTACCAGTTGCCGTGCATCCACACCGACAGCGCGAACATGAGCGCGACCGCTGCCCATCGCCGCCTCGCCGGCACGGCCTCGTCCAGTCCTTGCCAGACGAAGCCGAGGACGAGCAGCAGAGCGATCGAGATCACGAGGGGTCGGCCGAGCATCAGACGGTAGAGGAATCCCCATTCCGTCAGCGCCGCGACGAGGAGCGCGAGCAGCCAAGCCTCGCTGCGTCCCCTCCAGAAGAGCAGCGGCGCCACCAGCGCCAGCACGCCCAGGCTCACGACGGAGAGCACGAGGAGCCCGGTGGGCGTTTCGACGACCAGGCGCTGAGCCACCGCGAGCACGGCGTGCCAGCCTTGATGGGGATCCACCGTCACGCCTTCGCGCAGCACCAGGATCTCGCTCCACGGCTTGCCCGAGACGACTTTGGCAGCGTGGCGACGGGCGTCGTCGGCAGGACGATGCCCGAGGGCGACGACGCGCAGCGGGATGAGCGCCAGGAACCAGACCGCGACGAGCCAGACGGCCACGTTCGTCGCACGCGAATCGCCGAGTGGACGGGATTCCTCGCGCACCGTCATGCCACTCCTATTCGATCGAACAGAAACGGCGTGCCGCTGGGCGGCACGCCGTGGTCACGACTCGCCGACTGCCGCTCGACGGCTTCCGCAGCCGTCGCTCGGCGCCCCGGCCGGTTAGGCCGGAGGCTCGCTCGTGCTCTCCTCGGCGGGCATCGGAGTCGGCGCCGGCTGGCCGTAGGCCGGCAGCGGCACCGGCGTCGGCGAGACCGTTGCCGGCTCCGGCTCGGCGATGAAGGAGGGCGGCACGCCGTCGACGTCGTACTCGAGCGGCTGCATCGCCTCGATCCATTCGCCGCGATCCTCCGGCCACTCGAGCGCCGGTAGCGTCGCGTCGCGGGCGGCATCCGACGAGATGCCGACGATGGTCGGGGTGATGACGAAGAGCAGCTCCTGCTCCAGGTGCTCGCGGTTCTTCCAGCGGAAGAGCGGCACCTTCTGCAGGCCCGGCAGGCCGCGCTGTTCGAAGCTCTCCTCGAAGGTGATGAGACCGCCGATCACCAGGCTCTCGCCGGCCGCCACCCGCGCCACGGTCTCCACTGTCTGGATCTGAAAGCCGGGAATGGCGCCGACCGCCAGCCCGCTGTCCGGCCGCACGATCGACGGCGCCACCTCGAGCGTCACGATGCCGTTGGCGTCGACGGTCGGCCGGATGTCGAGGCGCACGCCGAAATCCTGGTAGAAGACGCCCTGGAAGGTGGAGACCTGGTTGGCGGTCGCGGTCGGGATCGGCACCTCGCCGCCGACGAGCACCGTCGCGTGCTCGCCCGAGAGCGTCAGGATGTTGGGCTCGGCGACCGAGCGCACCAGGTTCTTGGAATCGAGGAAGTCGATCGCGGCGAGAATCGCCGTCGCCCGATCGACGAACGACGCCACCAGGTTGCCACCCGTGGCGAGGGTGGAGCCGAAAGATCCGTTGAGCGCTCCGCCCAACGCGTTGGCCGAGCGGGCGCTCGGCATGTTGCGACTCTGCGGCCCGACGTAGTTGCCGATCGAGACGTGCTCGGTGTCGAGCCGGAAGTTGACGCCCATCTTGCGCGCCTTGCCGCGATCGACCTCGAGCACGCGGATCGAAACCATCAGCTGCGCGAGCTCGTCGACCTCGAGGAACGAGATGACGCGGCCCGATTCGCTGGTCACCACCAGGCCTCGCGCCAGGCTCGCCGTGATGCCGGTCGCCTGCGGTGCGCCGCCGCCGCCGGCGAGCGCGTTCCCGCCGCCGCCGGAGAAGCCGCCGCCGATGAAGCCACGATTGCGATTGAAGCCGATGCGGTCGTCGTTGGCGACCTTCAGCCGCACTCCGGTGCCACCCAGCTGCCGCTCGGCCAACGCCACGGCGCGCTGCAGGTCCTGGACCGTGCGCACGTTGCCCTCGAGCACGAACGAATCGCGCTCCGCGTCCGGCTCGACACCGACCTGGATGCGGCGCACGCGGATGCGCGGGTCGACCGCCTCCATCGCCGCCGCGAGGCGGTCCTCGGCGGAAGCCGTGATCCCCGGATAGCGCAGCAGGTTGAGCACCACGCTCACGCCCCCAACGTTGTCGCCGCTGCGCAGGAGCAGCTCGGCCTGGTGCTTGGCGAGCCGCGCCGTGCGCGCGTCGGAGACGTCGCCGCGCAAGATCACGGAGCTGCCGTCGGGACTCGGGTCGACCGTGATGCGCGGATCGATCTCACGCAGCGTCTGGGCGACGAAGTCGACGTTCGGCCCGACACGCAGCACGTAGCGCACTCGACGGTCGTCCTCGAGCCAGATGAAGAGCGTCGTCACTCCGGGCTTCTGGCCGTTGATCAGGACCTCGCGCTCCGAGACGAGGTGGATCGAGGCGAGGCCCTCTTCCGCCAACGCGATGCGGCGGACGGCCGAGGAGAAGGTCAGCACCTGGCCGCCGCCGACGGTGGCGCGCAGCGTGCCGCGGTCCTCGACGACGCCGGCGGCGCCGCCGGCGCCCGGCAGCGCCAAGGTGAGCGCCGCGAAGAGGATCCACAGCGCCGAAACGGAGCGGCTACGCATCATCATGGCACCACCGAGAGTCTCGACTTCTTCGCGCCGACGATGTACTCGACCGGACGTTGTACGGGGAGCTCGAGCAGCTCGCCGCTCGCGACCTCGGTCTTGCCGTGGAGCACGACCTGGATCGTCTCGCCGGTGCCCGTCGCCTTGGCGAGCGGGATGGCGTCCTCGGGATGGAGCCCGAGGATGAGACCGATGGTCGACGGCCCGCGCGGCGTCTGTGGCGGCGGCACCAGCGCCGCGAGCCCGGTGCGCGGTGCGCTCTCCTGGGGAGACGAGCTCGCGAACATCGTACCGATGATGTAGGCGTCGCGGGCGATGACGCGCGCGAAGCCGCCGCGGCCGCCGCGGTCGATGGCGACGACGTCGACGCGATCGCCGGACTTCAGGTTCTTGTAAGGAACGAGGGTCTTGGGCACGCGGATCGTCGTCAGCACGCGGCCCTCCGGCACGAGCTCGGCGATCGCCGCCGCTTCGGTTTCGCTGGCCGCGAGGTCGGCGCGCGTGAACGGGTCGCCCTCCTGCTTCGGCCGCGCCAGCTCGCGCCCGGCGAGGGCGCGCGCGTCGGTCATCGCTCCCTTGGGCAGGGCGCTCTCGGCCATCTTCACGCGCTTGAGGTTGGTGCTGCCGAGCGTCGCGCCCGTCGGCAGGTCCGCCGCCGCGACCCAGACGTCCTTCTGGGGCGTCATCCAGCGCTGCACCTGGCGGAAGCCGAGGACGCCGACCAGCAGCAACGCCAGCGCGAGCAGCCCGATCTGCAGATAGCGGCGCCGCTCGTTGGGTCCCTGCGTCGTGCCCGTACTGTCGAGAATCGTCAGAATCATGGCGCGCCTTTCACGAGACGCTCGCCGCGCTCACCTGTTCAGCAGCGCACGAACCGAGTCGTCTCGCCATCTCCAATTCTTCCCTACGCACATCTTGCTCGCGCTCGTCGTGGGAGCGCTGGCTGCATCGCCGGCGTCGCCTCCGAGCAGGGGAACGAAGGCTCGGGCCGAAGATCGTCTCCGGCCCGAGCCCACGAAACCTCGTGCTCTTAGAGGAGCGGTGCGACCTGAGTGTCCTCGTCGGTATCCGGCGTGACGCTGAAGTTGAAGCCCTCCTCGTCGCCAGCGGCGCCCTGGTCGCCCGGAACCCCGGTCAGACCGTTGTCCGCCGCGTCGCTCCAGGCCGAGCCGGCCACCGCGGCCACCGGCGCGTTGTCGCTGATGCCGTCGAAGATGTAGCTCTGGTCGATGGCGCCGATCGCCTCGGCGACGTCGCCCATCTCGGCGGTCACCGCGTCGCGGATGGCGACCATCCCGACGATCAAGCCGATGACCAGGATCGTCGCGATGAGCACGAGCTCGGCGCTGACGATGAAGCCGGCCTGCGTCTTCTGCTGCTTCTTCATCTTGCTCCTCCCTTTCCGAGCCCGGAGACGATCCGGGCCGAAGCCCTTCATGCGCGTGCCGTCCGCCACACGCGGGACGCGCACCGATTCACGAAAGGCCAGTAACTTGCGCCGGATGTTAGCCGTCCCATCGGCCGAGCGCAAGCCCATGTGCAGCGACGGCGGAGCAGCGGGCCCACGGACGCGCTCACGGCGTCCATGCAAGGGCGCCGAAAGTGCGCAGGATCTCGCTGACCGCCGGGAAGAAAACGATGACCACGAAGAGCGGAAAACCGCACAGGATGACCGGCACCAGCGCCTTGACCGCGGCCAGCTGGACGCGCTTCAGCACGTCCTCACGGCGGCGGGCGCGCAGCAGCTCGGCCTGGGCGCGGAGCGTCGCCTCGACCGAAGCGCCGAGCCGGAGGCCGCTCTCGAGCGCCGCCGC
>Ga0214472_10001114_pt1 | contig 30899 bp, 27 predicted proteins | sample RVTome_6_FD_207662 | JGI IMG/M metagenome (GOLD analysis project Ga0214472, IMG submission 207662) | Soil microbial communities from uranium-contaminated site in the Upper Colorado River Basin, Wyoming, United States - RVT140D175 | ecosystem: Environmental > Terrestrial > Soil > Contaminated >...
TACTGACATTACGAATCAATTCAGATTTCCTGATCAACCTCAAAAAAAATCGGGCCAATCCTGAATAATAAATAACATCATCTGCGAGTACATGGGTACAGGGTCACGGATGCTCGTCGGTGTTCGAGACTGCGAGCGCTTGTAATTTTTGTTGGGCTTGGGTGTAGAATGGATGTGCAGGTTGACTGCACTTGAGCACCTGATCGTAAGCCGCTCGAGCCTCGTCCGGGCGCTCCAACGTCATCAGGATTTCCGCCTTCTGAAACCAGGCCAAAGCGCCTTGAGGGTTGGTGTCAATCGCGGCATCAAACGCAGCGACAGCTTCCTCAAGCTGGTGAGTTTGCATCAGAGCGAGTCCCTTGCCATACCAGGCCAGGTCGAAATCTTCTTGTAAGAGCGTGCTTTGTGCAAAGGCGTTTAACGCCTCCTCATAGTTTTCGGCTTGCAAATGCGCAGCCCCCAAGCCGTACCAGACATGGGCAGTCTCCGCATGTCGCTCCAGCGCCGCATTCAACACCTGCATCGCTTCTTGCCAGCGCTGCAAATTTACCAGGGTCATCCCCTTGGCCAACCAGGCCAAGTGGGAGCTCGGTTGGAGATGGATCGCCTGATCAAAGGCGGCCAAGGCCTCCTCTTCACGACCCATCTCCGCCAACGTCATACCCCGACCATACCAGGCCAGATGTGAGACCGGTTGCAATTGACTCGCACGGGTAAAGGCCTCTAACGCCGCCTCGTCCTGACGGGCATAATACAGCGACATACCACGTCCATACCATACGGCATGCACGTCTGGTAGCTCCTTGACCGCTTGCTCAAAACAGTGCAAAGCGGTGGGGTAGTCCGGCTCTTGCAGCGCGGCGAGTCCGCGCTGCACCCAGCCCCTGCCGGTGTCTTCGACCGACTCTCGCTCGTCGCGCTGACGAGCCGATTGTCGAAAGCTGCGAAAAAAACGGGGAGGATTGCGCATAGGAAGAACCCCCAGCTCCAAATCGTCCGGTTGTTCACGAGATGAGGCGATATTAGGCAACCGTCGATGCCCCCAAGTATTGCATAATCTGGTTCTGCACAAATTGTGCGAGATCGGCATCATTGAGGCGCCCGAAGTGTTCCTCCAGGGCCGCCAGCGGAATAACCGCCTTGGCCATAGAGCGATGGCCACCGGCACTACCGTATTGGCCAAAAGCATGGCGTACCAAACCGCCAGAGCCTTTGACATGGGAGTGACTCCGCAGCGATACGACCAAATTGCCACAGTAAATACCCGACACTACGGAGCGTTCGATCTCCTCGACCTGCAAACAAAACTCGGCAAACTGTGGCAATACATCTTCGCGCTCCACCAATCCGACGTGGGTAAAAAAGGTGCTACCACTAATCGCTCGCGCCCGCAAGGCACAGCCCAGGGCGTCCAGATCGCGCAGCGGCAGTTCCGGTCGTTCCATGCGGCGAATCAGGCTATGATTGGCAAGCGGATAGAGATAGGCAAAGGCTGCAATATCGGCGTCGGTGGTTTCACGCCCCAAAAACAGGGTATCGGTTTTCAGGCCATAGTATAGCGCCGTGGCCAGCCGCTGTGTGACCTTGGCGCCAACCGCCTGCAAATACTGCACAAAAATTGTTGCAGTAGAGCCAAAATTCGGCCGCACATCACAGTAACGGGCCTCGTAATCGACCGTCCGGGGATGGTGATCCACCACCGCATCCACCGCCGGCACGCGGTCGCCAAAATAAGGCGGTTGCACATCGACCAGGGCAATGCCATCGTAGCTGGCCAAGTCCTCGGTAGTGAGGTGCTCAATCTCCACTTCAAGGAGACGGATCATCGTCACATTTTCTGGCCGCGTCACTTGCCCAAACGAGCCAATCGGTGCCGTGGTCTTGTTGCGGCCCAACACCGTGCGCAATGCCAGCGCACTGGCAATGGCATCCGGGTCGGGGTCGTGTTGGACCAGAATCAGTAAATTTTTCGCCGGCGCCAACGCCTCCCGTAACGCCTGCACCCGGTGGTGTGTCTTCGACTGGCACAACGCCATTTCCGTCGCCTGTGCCACCAACACCTCGGCGGAGACATGTTTGACCGTCTCAGGCAAAACAGACGAGAAACCATTTCGCGTCAGCACGGCGACCGATGGTTTGCTTTCGACATGCTGAAGTTGCTCGATAATCACCTCCGTCAGCTCCGGATCGCCGATCTGGACCAACACCTTGTCGTCCCGATTGACATGGGCCCGCTGATAAATCCGACCATCGCGCAAATCGCCGCTGAGTGCCGGATATCCAGCTTTCGACAATTTGCGTTGGAACGTACGATCATCAACCAAGTAGAGCACCTCCCCGTGCTCAGGTGGCTTTGGATAGGCCTGGGTCAACAGCGACGACTCTTCGCAAATGATCACATGCCGCATGGACGACCTTCCTCCAGGATCAGTGGCATCGTCAGTAGCAACTTCGTTGTCATAATGGCGTTGAGGGCGAAACGTGCCCATGATGTTACGACTCCTTTACGGGCAATTGTACCAAATGATTCCCCGATACGCCGTCCAGCGATCGACCATGAACAGCTTGAGGTATCCGGACAACCACGCCCGAGCTTGATCGAGACACCGATATCGAACAATCCCTAACGTTGACAGTCCCCAACATCAGAGACAAATTGGGGGTGATCATAGCAAAAGTCGGCAGACGCGTCGAGTATGTATTTTGTCGACTGCAGCACAAAGAGGCATCTGCGGTACACATCTACTAGGTCCCAAACAGCAGTGGCATTCCAGATGCCCCCCTGCTAAGCTAATGCCAAGGGGGGAAATAACCGGCTATGGCTTTTCGCACGAGCACTTCGATTTGTCAAAATTCGCTTTTTTCCTCATGCTATATAATTTGCTGCCAGGGCGCCGGCAACACGGACCGCGCCTCACGCAATGTGCTGGGCCGGCGGCTCGACAATGGCGCACAGGCGATGATGCAACCCTCCGGCCCTGAACCCGAACGTCTACACACCGACGCGCAGGAGCAGTTACACGCGCTCACCCCTATGGAGAGTGTGTTTTTCGAACCGAGCGTCTAGACATCTGAACACGGTTTGATCATGACACATATTATTGTAAAGCAACTGAGAACGGATGCCCGCCGCATTTTTGACGCCGGCATTGCTTCGGTGGACCCGGTGGCAGCGGTGCAAAACGCGGTGCGGCGGCAGGGTGATTTCTTGACGGTAGCAGGCGAGGTCTACGATCTGCGCCAGTATGCCCAGGTCTATGTCATTGGCGCCGGCAAGGCTGGTGCCACCATGGCGCAAGGTTTGGAAAATGTCTTGCAGGACCGTCTCACCGCCGGTGCAGTCACTGTCAAATACGGTCATCTGGCGCCGGTTGCGGCAGTCACCTTGCACGAGGCCGGCCACCCCATCCCGGATGCGGCGGGCGTGCGCGGGGCCGAAGCGATGATGCGCACCGCGCAACAGGCGGGGGAAAACGATCTCGTCTTTTGTTTATTGTCCGGTGGTGGCTCAGCCTTGTCGCCCGCGCCGAGCGATGGCATCACGCTCGAAGAAAAGCAGCAATTCACCAGTTTGTTGCTCGCCTGCGGGGCCAGCATTGATGAAATCAACACCCTTCGCAAACATCTCTCCCGTTTCAAAGGCGGACAACTGGCGCGTCTAGTGGCTCCGGCACGATTGATCACCTTGGTTTTGTCAGATGTCGTAGGTGATCGTCTCGACGTGATTGCCTCAGGCCCAACCGTACCGGATGCCAGCACCTTTGCAGAGTGCCAGGAGATCATCACCCGTTATCGCCTCATGGAACTATTGCCAGTGAGCATCCGCGACCATTTGCAGCGGGGATTTGCCGGTCAGCTGCCGGAGACGCCCAAGGCGGGAGAGCCGGTATTTGCACACCACCAAACCGTCCTGATTGGCAGCAATCGCATCGCGCTGCAAGCGGCAGCTCAGCAGGCCCAACATTTGGGGTATAAACCGCTGCTATTGTCGTCCTCCATACAGGGCGAGGCGCGTGAAATCGCACGCGTGCATGCGGCCATTGCCCATGAAATCCGCCAGGGTGGCCTGCCCCTGTCACCCCCGGCCTGTGTCCTCGCTGGCGGCGAAACAACGGTGACCCTCCTTGGCACGGGCCAAGGCGGGCGCAATCAGGAATTCGCCTTGGCCGCGGCGATGGATATTGGTGGCCTGGATGGCGTGGTCATTCTGAGCGGCGGGACAGACGGCACGGATGGCCCCACCGATGCTGCCGGTGCGGTGGTCGATGGCCAGACGATTGGCCGAGCTCAGGCCCTGGGTCTCAACCCTAAGGATTTTATACAGCGTAGCGATTCGTACCCTTTTTTTGCGACGTTAGACGATTTACTTTTCACCGGCCCTACGGGGACCAATGTCATGGACATTTATATGCTGTTAGTCGGATGACATCTCTCTATCAAGGATGAGAAGGAGCAACGATATGGATTTAGGCCTTGTGGACAAAGTGGCGGTGGTGACCGGTGGCAGCCGAGGGATTGGCCGCGCCATTGTCCTGGACTTGGCACGTGAAGGCTGTAAGGTCGCGTTTTCTGCTCGCCATGAAGCAGACTTGCAAAACACCGCGAAAGACGTGGCCAATCTCGGCGCCGCAGGCTTGCCAATGCAGGCGGATATGACGGATGTGAACGATATCGAGCGCGTGGTGAACGACACCGTGGCCGCCTTTGGGGGTATCGACATTCTCGTCAATAACGTCGGCGGCTCACGGGGCGGCGCCACCTGGGACACCACCTCGGCGGACGATTGGTCGATGGTGTTTGATCTCAATTTCTTTGGCGCCGTTAAAACCGCCCAGATGGTCATCCCCTTGATGCAACAGCGGGGTGGTGGCCGCATCATCAACATTTCTTCGGTTTACGGCCGTGAATCCGGCGGCTCGATGACCTACAACGCCTCCAAAGCGAGCATGAACAGTTGGTCCAAGGGCCTGGCCAAACAATTGGCGAAAGACAACATTCTCGTCAATGTTGTCGCTCCCGGCTCCATTCTCTTTCCCGGCGGTTCGTGGGAGCGCCGGCAGCAGGAACAGCCGGACTTCATTGCGAATTTTATCAAAACCGACATGCCCTTGGGCCGCTTTGGTCACCCGGAGGAGATATCAGCTATGGTCGCGTTTCTCGCCTCCGAGCGTGCCTCTCTGATGACGGGTGCCTGTGTCAATGTGGATGGATGTCAATCTCGTTCCATTATCTAAGCGCGGATTTGCCGCCTCGACGACAATGTTACCTATCCGGGGGGCACGTGATGCTGCCAAAACTGCTGTAATCGCTGTGCATAATCGCGCGCAATCAGCTCACGTGGGGATTCTGTGTACCAGTGTGATGGAAAGCACTCGGTATAGTTGCGATAGGTAAAGCGTTTGCCCACCAGCGCAATCATGCCGACATCGGTTTCGGACCGAATGACCCGTCCAGCCGATTGAATGACGCGATTCATCCCCGGATAGAGATACGCATAGGCAAAGCCATTGTCGTAGTGTTCGTCGTAATAGGCACGAATAAGTTCTTGCTCCGTATCAAACCGGGGTAGCCCCGGCCCCACAATGATCGTGCCGATGAGCATCTCACCCGGATAGTCGACACCCTCGGCAAAAATCCCACCTTGCACGGCCAGCATGAGTAGCCCTTCCCCCTGGCTGCGCTCAAGTTGACGCAACATCCAAGCGCGGTCCCGCTCGCTCATGTTCTCCACTTGCTCGAGTAGGCGATCCGACGGTATTTTTAAATAGGATCGCACTTGGCGCAGGTAGGCAAAGCTGGGAAAGAAGACAGCGTAATGGCCCTGCCGCTGGGCAATAATGGTCTCGATAATGTCGGCCACTTTCGGGGCATCTCGCTGGCGATCGCGATAGGTCGTCGACACCTCTGGGATTGTCACAATACAACGGTTTGCAGCGGGAAATGGCGACGGAAATTCGACGGCAAACGTGCGCTCGGGCGGAAATCCGAGCACATCCTGATAAAACGCAAATGGGGTGAGGGTTGCGGACATCGCAATAACGCTGTGAAAACCTTCTAAGCGCTGCCGTAGAAAGCGCGAGGCGTCTTTGCACAGGACTTTGAAGCTGGCGTCTTCCGCGTCGTGGGCATACAGGTATTCAAATTCATCGCCACCCAGGGCCAAAACATCACAGAGCCGCTGAAAGGCGTAATAAAAGTCTTGAATGAGGTCGCCGCCGGGCTCGTGTCCCATGCGGCGGCGGTAGATGACGTAATCGACCATGGCCGATTCGAGCTGCTGACGCCATTCGGCCATTTGTTGCAGCGGCGGGGACACAGGGGTATAAACCCCAGCAGTTGGCGGCTCCAGGGCATCTTCGTAGAGCTGCGGAAAAATTTCATCTAGGGCCCTGAAAAACGCTTCAAACTCGCGAAATAGCAAGGTGGGCTCATCGGCACAATGGGCCAACAGTTGCCTGACGCGGCGCTGGTGGAGCCCCGGCGAGTAGTAGTCCCGGGCGCGGGCGTAGAGATTGTGGGCTTCGTCAATAATCAGAATGCAATCGTCGTAGGGCTCGTCCTGGAAAAATCGCCTCAAGTAGGCGCCGGGATCAAAGACATAATTGTAATCGCCAATGATGGCGTCGGCTTCGAAAGCCACATCCAGCGATAACTCAAACGGACACACACAGTGTCGCTGCCCGGCGCCTGCGAACAGATCGGGGCCGATCACGGCCGTGTTCAACAGCTCTTCCACCACCCCGGTTCGCTCCACCTTGCCGCGATAATCTCGCGCGTAATCACACAGACTTTCGTGACAATAAAACAAATCGTTGAGGCAGCTTTTCTCCTTGGCGCGCAGATGCACGGCATTGAAGGATGTCCTGTCGCTGTCCCCCCTACTCCCTGAGACCATGGTCTGTAAGGTGTCAATCGCCAACTGTTGTTGCGTGGTTTTGGCGGTGACAAAAAAAAGTTTCAGTCCCTCGCTCAGGGCGTGCGCCAGGGCAGGATACAGTGCGGCCACCGTCTTGCCAACGCCGGTGGGCGCAGAGATCAACACACAACTTTGGTCCTGTAGCGCCAGACGCACTTGGTCGATCATCTCGGCCTGCTGGGGCCGCGGGGTGGCAAAAGGGAATGCAAGGGTCTGCGAACGGCGCTTGGCGGCTCGCTCAACCCGCGCTTTAAAGCGAGCCAAAATAGCGCGCAGCTCTTTGACAATGAACGCCTCGATCGCCTCCGGGTCGGGTTCCACGACCAGGGTGGTACGGGCGTTGTCGGCCAGGTTAATCAGCACCAAGTGCCCGCGCACCGGGCCGCCATGGGTTTGCCCCATGCAATACAGATAGAGCGCCAACTGTTTTTCATAGGTGGGATACTGAGCGATCGTGACCCGTGCGAAATTTTCAAACGGCAACAACAGGCTTTTGATTTCTTCGATGATCCGCACCGCGCCGTCATCATACACCCCGTCTACCCGCCCTTGCAGGGTCACGGTGTGATCGTCAACCCTCATCTCATGACGGATCGAGACTTCAGCGCGATACGTCTCGTCCACAGTTTGTTGCGCCGCTTGGTGTGTCTCATGCACCTGGCGGCCGAGGGCCGCGCGGCTTCGCAATATTGGCGCCATGTGAGAGGCCATGTGAAGACTGCCTGGAAACGCAGCACTCACGAGGTCCCCGATACTGAGCCGAAGGGTTGCATGGGATGGATCGTAGCGTATTGTCATGTGACCTATTATGCAGAAGCCACAGGGTGATTGGCAATCCTGATCTGCAACAAATTGCAGGGTACAGGCAGATTTGTTAGACTGCGCCAAGCGAATGAGGCGTTCGGTACACCCTAAATCGCGTCTAGACGCTACAATTAAACAGCGTGCTTGCAACCACAAATTTTTTACCATGCTGGCCAACCTCGCGTGACGGCTATAATATGCGCTACGACGATCTACATATGGACCCTACCGCGGTGAGTTCACGCTCGCCGTCTGCCTCGTATGATGCGACGCATGTGCATTTCAAGGGCGTGCAACTGATCGCCGACCCGATCCATGGCTATATCCCGTTTACCGTACCGATCGAGTCCATGCCAGGGCAAGACGAGACCGCTGAGAGCGATCTCATCGACTCGTCTTGGATGCAGCGCCTGCGGGCTATCGCCCAGTTGCAAAGTGCCCGCTGGGTCTTTCCGGCAGCGGAGCATAGCCGCTTTCAGCACTCACTTGGCACGATGCATATTGCCGGGCGCTTTGCCCAGCATCTCTATCCGACCCTCTGCGATGTCGAGCCCGCATGTCCCTCCCTTCCCTATATTGAAAGCCTCCTGCGCGTGAGCGGTCTGCTGCACGACATTGGCCATGGCCCCCTATGCCATTTTTTTGATGACCACTATCTTTCTCGCTTTGCCATTAGCCACGAAATGATTGGCCACTGGATTATCTTGCAGGACTTAGCCGCTATCATCAGCCGCATCCGGCGGAGCCCAAGCGGCGAATTTGCCTCCGATGAAATCCTGGAGCCTCGCTACGTCGCCTATTTAATGCAAAAAAAATTGAGCGACGATCCCGGCATGCCGCGCTGGTTACGCCTCCTCAAACCCGTTCTCGCCGGGGTTTATACTGCCGACAATCTCGACTATGTGCTGCGCGACGCCTATATGTGCGGGGTGGCCATCGGTCCAGTTGACCTCGATCGTCTCCTGCATTACAGTTTTATCACTAGACATGGACTAACGTTGCACACCTCCGGGATTGGGGCGTTAAACATGTTTTTAACCGCACGGCACTATTTGTATACGCATGTCTATGGTCACCGAACCGTACGAGCCATCGATCTGCATTTACAAGAACTCTTCCCCGAAACCATGAACCATATCTTTCCGTGGAATCCGCTGGAGCGCCTCGATGACTATTTATGGTTGACCGACTGGTCACTTCTTGAAACCGTACGGCGCTGGACCTCTCTTGCCCATGCGGGCAAGCGCCACCTCGGCAGCGGCTGGGATGCCATTCTCAAGCGCCGGTTAAAATGGAAAATGGCCTACGATGCCACCGCAGCTCTGAGACACATCGAAACCCTGGCCGGCACAACGCCGACTACAGAACAATTCATGCACCTCATTCATGTGGCTCTGCCCACGCCTTACCAAGACCTTGAATTCAAACTCGATATTACCAGCCGTCGACCAAGGCATACCTTGCCAACCGCGGAGGAGGCATGGCCCTTTGCCACTTATGATCCATCAACGGGCGACGTCCATGCTCGCCCCTTAGCCACGCAGTTCGAACACATTCCCAAGCCCGTTATTCAATATCGCATTTATACCACTGATCATGACGGCATCCAGCAACTCGCACGCACCTGTGAGACGGTTTTAGCACAGCAGCTTCCCTCGCGTATCGCGGTGTCCACCGGGGCCAAGTGATACCAAGTGCTGCCAAGCAGGAAGAGAGAGGACGACAGTGAAGGATGTAACGTATGAGTGAACAGTTCCGACGCGGGGCCATTGTGGTCGATCTAGACGGAACCATCTGCGAACACCGCTATCCCGACTTCGGCTCCCCTATCGCCGGGGCTCGGGAGGCGTTACAGCGCTTCAAGGAGGCAGGGTACTGGATCATTATTCATTCGGTCCGCACCTCCTCCGTCTATCGTGACTCCGATGAATACGACCCGAACGTCAACAGCCCGGAAGCGGTGAGCCGCTATTTAGAGAACCATAACATCCCGTTCGATGAAATCTGGATGCACGACAAAGCCCTGGCCATCGCTTACATCGACGACCGCGGGGTGCGCGCTGTAGGGGACCGCCATCACAGCAATTGGAAAGAGATTGCGGACTCTTTGATTCAAGAACAATTTCGGCCGCGAGCCTGGTAGGGACCCGGACTGAATCGATAAACGTTGTGCACCCGAATCCGTCAACGAATTCTGTGACAACACTTGACTTCTGGGTCGGCCAGCGGGTGCGTGGCGTAAGGAAGCGGATGATGGCAATCTTCACATTGGCAGAAGCACGGATGTTGTTGCCCCAGGTCAAAGACATAACGCAGCACTATCACGATCTCGTAGATGAACAACGCGACGCCCTGGTTGATCCCGATGATGCGGCGGAAGTGACACGGGTTGAGCAACGCATGAATGAACTGTTGCAGGAGTGGGCGAGCGCGATCAACGCACTCGGCGTCGATGTCAAGGGACTGTGGCTGGCAGATTTTGACTCGGGTGACGGCTATTATTTCTGTTGGAAGCTGGGTGAAGCGGACATTGAGCATTTTCATCGCTACGAAACGGGTTTTGCCGGACGGCGCCCGATTGAACGACTCGATTAGCTCCCAGGCATGGCGCCTCAGCCTCTTGCTCTGTCTGATGCTACTCAACGGCTGCGGCATCGGTTTCCTGTGGCACGTGTCGATGGGGCAGTTGGGATTGCTCACCAGGCAACAACGCGTGGACACCATTCTACGCGACGGCACGCTGAGTGAGGAAGACCAGAAGAAATTGCGTCTTGCTCTCGATGTCCGTCAGTTTGCCATCGATCAGCTCGGCCTCAACGCAGATAGAAGCTATACCAAATTCGTCGACGTGGGTCGGCCGTATGTCGTGTATGGGCTTTCGGCCGCCCCCAAAGATGCCCTCAAGCCCTACACCTGGCGTTTTCCCATTGTCGGCCGCGTCCCGTACAAAGGGTATTTTAATAAAGAACTGGCGTTGCGTGAGGCAAAAACCCTGCAGAAACAGGGTTATGACACCTACGTTCGAGGGGTCCGCGCCTATAGTACGCTGGGGTATTTCAATGACCCCCTTCTATCCACCATGCTGTCCTATCACGAGTTTTCGCTGATTAACACCATTATCCACGAGTTGGTGCATCGGACGGTTTGGATTGACGGCAGTGTGAGTTTTAATGAGAGCTTTGCCAGCTTTGTGGCGGACCAGGGCGTCAAAGCCTACTTGACGTATCGCGATGGTGCGACTGCGCCCTCTCAGCAGCTCTATCAGGATATCCAGGCGGATCGCAACTTATTCCAGGCTTATATGCTAAAAATCGTCTCTCAACTTGAAGCGCTCTACCGTCAGCCATTATCTCGGGAAGCTAAATTGGCGCGGCGCGAAGCCATCTTCGAGGCCGCGCGCACAAACTATCCCAGCGTCTTTCCGAAGATGAAAACCAAGTCGTACTGGAGGTATTTTGAGGGGCCCCCACTCAACAATGCCGTGATCCTGTCCTTTCAGCGCTACCATCAAGATAGAAGTTTTTTTGAGGACGCTCTGGCCAACAACGGCGGCGACCTCCGCCGCATGATCGTGGCCTTCAAAAAACTGGGAAAGGAGGATATACCGGCATCCTTTCAAACGCGATAAATCATGCACGCTTCCCCATCGGCGGGAGTTGCGTCCCGTGCCCTATGTCCCAACAAAGTAGGTCTTTCTTATGTATCCCGTTGTTGTCACTTTGCTTTGTCTATTCACCCTGCTCTCAACGGCAACCTCCGCCACGGCTCAAGAAATAGCCTTGCGCATGATTGTGGTGCATCAGGCCGACGAAGCGAAAGCCATTCACAAACAACTGCGCGCAGGAGCCTCTTTTTGCAACTTAGCCAAGACAAAATCGATTGCGCCTTCCAACAAGCAATGGGGACTCAGTGGCACCGTCGATCTCAAGGATGTGCAAAGTCAGCTGCGGGGCATCCTGCGAAAAGTGAAACCGGGACAAATCAGCGACGTCACTGTGTTAGGTCGAAATTATGCCATCATCAAAGTGCTCTCACCCCAAGTCCCCCAGTTGTTAGAATCGGCGAAACAGCAGATGAGTAACGGCCAGCTCAAACCCGCCATCAAATCCGCTCGTCAATTGCTGAAGCTGGAACGAGATAATGTCCCGGCACACATGTTATTGGGCGTTGCACTCAGCGAATCCAAAGCCTTTGAGGACGCCGTCAAAGTCCTCAAAGAAGCGCGTGCCTATGCCCCAACAGAAGCCCAGATCACCATGTTGATGGCAGTCGTCTATACCAAAGCTGCTTTCGCGACCAAGAAAAGCGCTTATAGCAAAAACGCGATCGAATCCTTCCAGCAAACGATGAAGCTCGACCAGGGCTTTGTGCCTGCAGCCCATCTCGGCCTGGCCCACATTTACCTCAACTTCCTCAAGCAACCGACAAAGGCCATTCCGTACCTCAAAAAAGCCGCCGAGCAGGCTCCACAGATGCCAAGAGTGCACGAGTACCTCATTCAAGCCTATATTGAGACCAAAAACTACCCTCAGGCTTGGCAGCAAATGCGGAACGCTCAAAGCCGTGGGTTTAGGTTTCCCAAACTCCTAGCGCAACTGCACGAGATCAAAAAATCATCCAAATGACAATCTGTACAAGGGTAAACACAGCATGCGTAAGTATCAGTTGCTGATCGTTTTTAGTCTTCTATTCGGGTGGTTCGGATGTAGTTCGAGTGGCCTGTTTCGCAGTGCTTCCCATGAGCGGGCATTCCGTCAACAATATGGTCAACGCCAGTGGTACACCGCCATCACACTGCGGCCCTATGCCCATCCGGGCGGGTATTTGATCGATCTCACGGGAAGTATTGCTGAAGAGCAGTTCGACACCTATCGCGCCTCCACCTCCATTCCGTTTGGCTCACGGATCCGCTTCGTCGATTTTGCCAATGATGCCATTTTGGCTCATATTGAAGGATATGCCGAGGTCTTCCGAGTGCTGGTCTCTACGCAGCACGGCACAGCAGAGGACCTGGCCAACGAGGTGGGCATTATCCTCAGCCCTGAACCACCGCTTCCGGCAGTCCGAGCTGCGATGCGCGATTTTGTCGCACGTCATCAAATCGCACGAGGTATGTCGTGGCGCGAGGTCTATATGAGCTGGGGGCAACCGGACAAGGCGCAGGTGATGCCAAGCTCGGCCAGTACGCTTGAGGAGTGGGTGTACTTTGACAAGCACATGCATCTGTTTTTGGAGAACGGATACGTGACGAACTGGCAACAGATGTGAAGAAAGTATCTAGAAGGTGGTCAATCGCCTGGGACACCGCATCAAAGTAGCGGTAAAGCAGAAGTTAGGGAGCCCGAAGGCTCCCCGGATCTACCCTCCTAAAACCCCTGTATCGCCTGCTCCGCAAACTTGATGAGCACATTCGGGAAAATCCCCAGCAACACTGTGGCCGCGACCATCACAATCAGGCCTACGGCCAGCGAACGTGATGTCGAGAGCTCCGGCGCGGGGCCAGTGCGCTCATCCATAAACATGGTTTTGATCACCATGAAGTAGTAGTAAGCAGCAATTGCACTTGTCAACACGCCGATGATGGCCAACACCACAAAGCCACCCTGAATCGCGGCCCGAAAGACGAACAACTTACCCACAAACCCGGCGGTAGGCGGAATACCGGCCAAAGACAGGAAAAAGACGACATACACCAGCGACTGTATCGGATGGGTACGTGACATGCCGGCAAAATCGGAGATCTGGTCCCCGTGAAAGCCGCGATGGGACAATAGAATGATCATGCTGAAGGTCCCCATCGTCGTAAACGTGTAGACAAACACGTAGAACATGGCGCTCGACAGGCCGATCTCTTTCATCCCAGCAGCCGTTGCCGCGACGATCCCGAGTAATACATAACCCGCATGCGAAATGCTAGAGTACGCGAGCATGCGCTTTAAACTGGTTTGTGCGATGGCGACCACATTGCCCAAAATCATGGTCAACGCCGCCAGCACGCCCCATAGCGTTGCCCAATGCGCGGCGGCGGGATACATGGCCATGATAAACACCCGAGCCAAACCGGCAAAGGCCGCCGCTTTCACGGCCGACGACATAAAAGCCGTCACCGAGGTGGGCGCGCCCTCGTAGGCATCCGGGGCCCACATGTGAAACGGCACGGCCGCCACTTTAAACCCGAAACCGGCCACCACGAACACCACCGCCAACAGCAGGGCGGGATTGTCCAGAGATTGCCCGGCAAGCCCCTGAGCGACACCCTCTAGGCTCGTCGTCCCGGTAAGGCCGTACAACAGGGCAAGACCGTATAACAAAATCCCTGAGGTAAATGCCCCCATCAAAAAATACTTGACGGCGGCTTCGGTCGATGTCACATCGCGTCGGATAAAACCGGCCAGAACGTAGGTGGATAACGACATCAACTCAAGCCCGAGGTAGATGGTGATGAGATCACCGCCCCCGGCCATACACATCATCCCCACCGCAGCGAACAACAGCAGGGCATAATACTCACCGTGTTGCGATTGTTCATCATCGAGATACCGCAGGGAAATCAGGACCGTTAACGCCGTCGCGATCAGAAACAAGGCGCGAAAGAACGTGGCGTAGCCATCGGCCAAAAACATGCCCGAGAAAATGCTAATCCCCGGGGCGGGAATCACATACATCAGAATGAGCACGCCCACGCAAACCCACAGGGTGAACCAGCCCAACGCCCGTTTTTGTTCGCGATTCGTCACAATGTCAAACAGCAAGATGAGGCAAGCTGCGGCCGTGAGAATGATCTCGGGCCACAGGGCGAGAATGTCGCTGAGCGGCGGTGCCGGGAGTGCCATGAATTAATGCTCCCCCTTCTTCGCCTTTTCCACCGGCAGTGCCTCAGCAGGTTTCGCCTCTGCCGCGCGCACCTGTCCGGTCGCTTCCAGATAAGCCTGGTGCTGCGCTTGCACTTGGCCGACGTAGTGATTCACCGTCGGCTGGATGCGGGCCAAAAACGGCTTGGGATAAAGCCCGATCCAGAACATGAGAATAACCAGCGGCAACATATAACAGAGCTGCCGGAAATTGAGGTCGGTCATGTTTTGATTATCTGCCCCTTCCGGCTCGCCAAACATGGTGCGCTGGAAGAGCCATAGCATGTAAGCCGCACCCAACACGATACCCGTGACGGCAAACGCCGCGAACACAATCCTGGTCTTGAACAGGCCGAGCAGGATTAAAAACTCGCCGACAAACCCGTTGAGCCCCGGTAATCCAATAGACGAGAACATCGTGATCGCAAAGATGACCGCAAAGACCGGGATGACCTTAGACAAGCCGCTGAATGCGGCGATCTCGCGCGTATGCCGCTTCTCGTAGATGATACCGATGAGCAAAAACAGCGCACCAGTCGACACGCCGTGATTGATCATCTGAATCAACCCTCCCGTGACCCCTTCCGGATTGAGGGCAAAGATGCCCAGCATGAGAAAACCCATATGGCTCACGCTAGAGTAGGCCACCAAGCGTTTCATGTCGTGTTGCGCCATGGCCACCAGGGCGCCGTAAATCACGCCGATGATCGCCAATATACCCACAAACCCGACCATGTTGAAACTGGCCACCGGCAGTAACGGCAAACTAAACCGGAGAAACCCATAGGTGCCCATCTTCAACAGCACGCCGGCCAGAATCACACTCCCCGCCGTCGGTGCATCGGTATGTGCATCCGGCAACCAGGTGTGAAACGGAAACATCGGCACTTTAATGGCAAAGCCGAGGAACAGTCCGAGGAAGATGAGATCCTGGGTCGTCAAGCCGGCGAATACCGGCTCGACCGGAACCTTCAAGTTGTTAATCAAGGTGAGAACGTTGAACGTGAGTTCTCCCGTGCCATATGCCGGATTGCTGTTGAGGAAATACAGCGCTAGAATGGCGAGCAGCATGAACACGGAGCCAAACAGTGTATACAGGAAAAACTTAATGGCGGAGTACAGCTTGCGTCCGTGTCCCCATATGCCAATGAGAAAGTACATCGGCACCAGCATGATTTCCCAGAAAATGTAGAAGAGGAAGAAATCGAGCGAGAGAAAGACTCCCAACATACCAGTCTCTAGGAAGAGAATACAGACGTAGTATTCCTTCATGCGTTCTTCAATATCCGCAAATGAGCACAGTACCACGAGAATCGAAATCATGGCGGTGAGCATGACTAACAAAATACTGATACCGTCGATGCCGAAGTGGTAAGTCACCCCTATCGAGGGAATCCAAGAAACCTGTTCAACCAACTGCATCTCATGTGTGCCCAGCTCAAACAAACGCCACACGTACAGCGCAAACGCAAAGGTCAGCAGCGTGAAAATCGTCGCCACTGCTTTGATGATGTGTGTGTCTTGTTTGGGCACAAGAAACATGAGCAAAAGCGCCCCGAGAAGCGGGGTATAAGTCATGATTGATAAGATGGGTGTCCCATCCATGGTATGCGCTCCTCGCTCTCAAACCGTCGACTTATGCCGCAATCAGAAAGATCGCCACGAATACAAGGGTCGACTCATACTGCAATCAGAAAGATCGCCACGAATACAAGGATTGACTCATACTGCAATTAAAAAAATTGCCACGAATACAAAGACCCCAAGGGCCATGACGAGAAGATAGTTTTGCACCACACCAGTCTGCAGCAGACGGAAGACCTGCGAACCGCCACGCACCAGCTCAGCCGCACCATTGACGGAGCCATCCACATAACGCCGGTCCACCCAACCCGACCAGTTGGAATACAAGCGGGCAAACTTACCGAAGCCATTGACAATGCCATCGACGATCGTACCGTCGAAGACCCACAAAGCATTCATACCCCACATAATTGGCCGTACCACATACTGGTGGTAGAACTCATCCACGTAGTACTTATTCAGCAAGGTATCATAAGCCAGCGCGTACTTCGTGGCGAATCCCTCAGCCCGTTCGGTGTAAAACACATCCACGCCCCGGCGATTCCAGATCACCACACTCCACAACACATTCCATGCCCCGCTGATCTTACCGCCAAAGCTTGCGCGCTCCTGCGGATTGCTCAGATACATGCTGTAAGCCGTAAAGAAACCAGCGAATGCCACCAGCGTCGACAGGATCATCAGGAACAGGTCCGGCCACAGGTGAAACGCATGCGGATGGCGCTCCACCCAGTGGTGGAAGGCATGACCGAGAAACCTGTGAAACAGGCCGTTCTCCGGCGGGATACCCACGACAATGCCCCCGATCAGCGAGAGTACGGCTAAAATTTTCAACGGCGTCAACATGACCGACGGCGATTCGTGCGGATGCACATGGTGTTCATCAAACCGCTCCTGGCCATAGAACGTCATGAACAGCAGCCGGAACATATAGAACGACGTCATAAATGCCGCACACATGCCCAGGATCCAGAAAAAGGCGTTGATGCCCCCGGCTTTCACCGCCATGGTCAGGATTTCATCCTTGCTCCAGAACCCGGCAAAGGGAAAGATACCGGCGATCGCCAACGTCGCAATCGCCATGGTGCGATAGGTTCCCGGAATGTGTTTATAGAGACCGCCCATATGCCGCATGTCCTGCTCTTCATGCATGGCGTGAATCACACTGCCGGCCCCCAGAAAGAGTAGTCCTTTGAAGAACGCATGCGTCATGACGTGAAACAGCCCCGAGGAAAACGCCCCGACGCCGCAGGCCAAAAACATGTAGCCGAGCTGACTCACCGTGGAGTAGGCCAGCACGCGCTTGATGTCCGTTTGCACCAAACCGATACTCGCGGCAAAAATGGCGGTAATCGCGCCCACCGCGGCCACCACCATCATGGTCGTAGGCGCCAGCATGAACAGCACTTGGCTCCGCACTACCATATAGACCCCAGCCGTCACCATCGTCGCGGCGTGGATCAAGGCACTCACCGGAGTTGGGCCTTCCATCGCATCCGGCAACCAGACATAGAGCGGCACTTGCGCCGATTTACCGATCGCCCCGACAAACAGCAATAGCGTTGCCGCGGTGGCCACGCCAGTCGTGAAAACCCCATGATGCGCCTGGTTAAACACCGTTTCGTAGTCGATCGAGCCGGCGGTCCAAAAAATCAGAAACACGGCCATCATGAACCCCGCATCGCCAATCCGGTTGACCAAGAACGCCTTTTTGCCCGCCTGCGATGCCGCCGGCCGCTCATACCAAAACCCGATGAGCAAGTAGGAACACAGCCCCACCCCTTCCCAACCGACAAACATCAGGAGATAGTTGTCCGCCAGCACGAGAATCAGCATCGACATCATGAAGAGGTTCAGGTAGGTGAAAAAGCGCCAATACCCCGGATCGCCATGCATGTAGCCTACGGCGTACAGATGCACCAAAAAACCGACGCCACAAACGAAAAACAACATAATGGCACTGAGTGGATCCACCATAAGCGCCATATCTGCCTGAAACGAACCGGCGAATATCCAGGTGAACGCCTTGGCGTGAATCGGCTGCTCCGGAGCAGCCATCACGCGGATAATCACGATCAAAGCCAGCACCAGCGAGATACCCACGGACCCCACCGCCACATAATGGGCTTTGTCGCGAGTCACGCGTTTGCCGAGCAAGCCGTTAGTGAGAGCCCCGAGAGCCGGAAAAAGCGGTATAAGCCAGACGAGCAATTTCATAGCGTGCACACTTCCCTAGTCCTGACTCATTCCTTTCGCACAGCTTCAATTCGGCCCTATACCCACAGGGCACCTATACGTCAGGAACGCGCCAGCTGCTTACCATTTTAATAGGTTGACGTCGTCGAGATTAAACGTGTGCTTGCCCCGATACAAGGCGATCACCAAGGCGAGTCCAACGGCAGCTTCCGATGCAGCAACCGCAATCACAAACAGTGCAAACACCTGACCCCGTAGGTCATTTAAATAATGCGAGAAGCTGATCAATGTGAGATTGACCGCATTCAGGATGAGTTCAATAGACATGAGGACAATCACGACATTGCGCCGCGTTAAGACGCCGATGACCCCGATGACGAAGAGTAAGACACCAAAAGTCAAATAAAAGGAAAGAGGGATCACCGTTTCCTCCATCTCCAATAGATAGACACATTAAATTTCAGTTACACAACCTACATGGAGTCGTTCTGGTCATCACCAACCGCGGCGAGGTCAGCCGTAGCCGCCGAGGCACGTTCCTCATCAGCCGCCCCCCGCGCCAGATAGATCGCGCCCACCATTGCTGCCAACAAGACCAAGGAAGCCAACTCAAACGGCAGTATATATTCCGAAAACACCAACTCCCCCACCGCCCTCGGTGTGCCGAGCGGTTGCAGATCCGGCGCCGCAAGCCCACCAAACGCCCGAACTGTAGCAACGATCATGCACAGGCCCGTCGCCCCCGCCATCATCACAGCCAGCACACTCTGCCGGTTCCACTGGCGCAACTGCAACGCCCTCGGGATGTTAATGATCAGACTGGCAAACAAAAACAGCACCATCACCGCCCCGGCATACACCAGGACTTGCACGGCCGCTAGCAGCTCGGCCCGCATCATGACATACATCGCCCCAACGCAAAAGAACGTGAGGAGAAGAAACAAAGCCGCATGCACGACGTTCCGATTGGTCACCACACGGATGGCCGAGAGGACACCCACGATCGCGAATAGGAAAAAGAAAAAATACATAAACCGCTCCTACACCTTCACATGGTTGGGGCACATGGTTGGGGCACATAGTTGGAGAATCGCAGCAACGATAACATAGCGCTTGGTCACACGCAACTGTTTTTACAGGTTTTAGGCGCTGCACCGTATTATACCAGGGCAGGTGATCGCCCTAGAACAAGAGAGATACCGAGTGCTCGGCCAGTCGCAGGATGCTGCCCGGGAAAACCCCCATGTACAAAGTCCCCAACACGGTCACACCGAGCAGTGCACACGTCGCCGCCGAGACGCGGATCGGGCTGCCGCCCTCACCCGGCTCTTGCATGTACATCACCCGAATGACATGAATATAATAGAATACTGACACCACACTGGTCAGGACGCCAATGATCGCCAACACGTAATAGCCGGACTTCACCGCGGCACTAAACACGTAAAACTTGCCCGCGAATCCAGCCGTGGGCGGCAAACCGGCCAGGGCAAACATGAACAGGGTCATCACCGCCGCCAGAATGGGATTCGTACTCGCTAGCCCAGAGTAATCGCTAAACGCATGATGCCGCTCGCCCCGCTTGGCCACCACCGTCAGCACCGCAAAGGCACCGAGCGACATAAAGGCATAGGCGACCATATAATAGAGGATACTTGCAGCGCCGAGCGCATCGAGGGTCACCAGTGCGACAAAGGCATAACCGGCATGTGCAATACTCGAATAGGCCAGCATGCGTTTAATGCTCACTTGCGCCAGGGCCGAGAGATTCCCCAAAATCATCGTCAAGCCGGCCAACACGGCAAACACCGGCGCCCATTGGGCCGCCATATTCTCGGCACCAAAACCCTGAAAAAAAACGCGCAGCAGCGCGGCGAACGCCGCCGCCTTAGGCCCGGCGGACATAAACGCGGTCACTGTAATCGGCGCACCGTCGTAAACATCCGGCACCCACATATGGAACGGCACCACCGCCACTTTGAAACCCAACCCCACGATGAGCAAGGCCATGCCCAACATCAACAAAGGCGACACCTCGCCCTGCGCCACGGTTGCCGCCAATTGGGTAATGCTCGTATGCCCGAGCGCGCCGTACACCGTGGCAATACCGTACAGAAAGATCGCTGAGGAGAACGCACCCAAAATAAAATATTTAAAGGCGGCTTCCAGCGACCGCTGCTCCTGCCGGTGCAGACCGGCCAGGATGTACGTGGCAATCGACAAGATTTCGATGGCGAGAAATAACATCACCAGGTTCGCCGCAGAAGCCACGAACATAAAACCCGTGGTGGCAAATAGAACCAGTGCATAGTACTCGCCCGAGGCAATGTCCTCACGCCGCACAAAGCTGGCGGACATCAGCAGTGTCAGGATCGCGATCAAGATAAACGTTGCATGAAAAAAGACGCTGAAGTTATCCACCACCGCCATATCCATAAACACCATGCGGGGGTCGCCATGTTGCAGCACCGCCAGGACAAACGCCAGGGCCAGACCGACGAGACCGACGACTTCATTTAAGAACCGGCTGCGCTCAGTCAGAAACAAGTCGAGTGTCAAGATGACCAAACCGGTGATCAGAACCGTCAGATGCGGGACAAGCGCGCCTGTACCCTGTAAAAATGCTGTGCCGTCCATATCGTTCCTACAATCCTGATTTGCCGCCATGCGGGCCGGATTAATGCTGCATGAGACTCAGATGGTCGACGTCCACCGTCTCTTTCGTGCGGTAAATGGCTAAAATAATCGCCAGCCCAACGGCGGCCTCCGCCGCCGCCACGGTAATGTTCAAAAACACGAACACGTGCCCGCCCATGTCGTTGAACATGCGAGCATAAGCCACAAAGCTGAGATTCACCGCATTGAGCATCAGTTCAAGCGACATGAGTATGACGAGCGCGTTGCGGCGCAACAACACCCCAATGGCTCCGGTGACAAACAGCAAGGCGCTGACCCAGAGGTAATATGAAATCGGTATCATGTCTCCGCAATCTCCATACCGTGCGGTCTACTGCGCATCGCGTTTGGACAGGATCACCGCCCCGATCACCGCAATGAGCAGAAGCACTGAAATCAGCTCAAACGGCAATATATAGCGGTTGAACAACAGTGACCCTACCCCCTGAATCGTGCCAAACTCATCCACCGCCTCAGGGGGCTTGCCGAAACCAAACAAGGCACCGACTTTAAAGACCACGATTAAGCCGATCACCCCCGAGACAAGCCAAGCCGGCCGGCTGCCCTCCCGAGGGCCCCCCTCGGTGTGCGTGCTGAGCATCATAATGACGAACAACATCAACACCATGACCGCGCCCGCATAGATCAGCACCTGTAATACCGCCACAAAGGCACCGTTTAAAAGCGCATACAACCCCGACAAACAAAGCATCGTCACGACGAGGTAAATCGCGCTGCCCATCGGGTTGCGGTGCCAGATCACCATACCGCCGCAACCGACCCCGACAATCGAAAAAATCCAAAACAACAAGGCTTCCATGCGTCTTATCCTTGAACCCTACGGCCTGAGAATCCTACGGCCTGGGAGCCATACAGACTGAGAGTCATACAGACCGGCCACGTCTGCATGCACACCCATCGCCCTAGGTGACCAGGAGGACGACCACCGCCGTGATGAGCAGATTGATCAAAGCTAGCTCGAACCACACCTTCCAGCCCAAGTGCATGATCTGGTCATAGCGAAAGCGGGGCAGCGTCCAGCGGATGACGAGCAAAATCCAGCAGCCGATCAACACTTTGATCACAAACGCGCCGACCTGCATGAGCGCCACGAGCCACTGGGGCAGGCTCAAAACACCTAAGCCAAAAGGCCAAACAAAGCCGATGACCTCGCCGGTCGCATGCAAATAAGGCACTTGCCAACCGCCAAAAAAGAGCGTCGTGACCAGGCCCGAGACGATGATGATCTCGACAAATTCGGCCAGGAAAAACATGCCGAATTTCATGCTGCTGTACTCGACGAAATAGCCGATGATCTCAGACTCGCCTTCCGGCATATCAAACGGCACCCGCTTGTTTTCAGCCAGCGCCGCCCCTAAAAACAAAATAAACGCAAACGGTTGCAGGATGATGCCCCATTTGGGTATAAACCCCCACAGCAATTCGCCCTGCTGCCGCACGATATCATCGAGCATGGCCGTCTCGTAGATCAGCACAATCCCCAAAATCGACAGGCCAAGGCTCAGCTCATACGAGATCATTTGGGACGACGCCCGCAACCCGCCCAAGAGCGAGTAGTTATTGTTCGACGCCCAACCCGCCAACATGGTGCCGTACACTGCCAATGACGACACCGCAAAGATATACACGATGCCAACGTTGAGTGGCGCCACCTGCAGTTGAATCTCACGGCCAAAGAGCACCAGGGTATCGCCAAACGGAATGACGGCAAACACCACCAACGCCGGAAACAGGGCTGCGGCCGGGGCCAGGGTATGCAGGGTGCGATTGGCGCCCGCAGGGATAAAATCCTCCTTGGCGATCATTTTGATCCCGTCGGCCACCGGGTGCAGCAACCCGGCTAGCGTGAATTTACCGATATTCGCCCGGTTCGGCCCCACGCGATCTTGCATGACCGCACTTTGCTTGCGCTCGGCCCAGGTCAACAGGCCGGCCAAGTTCAGCAAGGCAAAGATCACCAATCCGGCTTTGGCCAGCACAATGATAAAGTCAACGAACACGGCGACGTGCTCCTTCCACTCTTGCGAATCCCCAGACTGCCTTGTCGTACACAGCATGCGCTTATGGGTTTGGTGACCCCACACATATCTGTCCCGGCACTCAGAGAATGGACTCCGTGCCCGGCAGACAGCTCTTTTCGCGGATATGATACTCAAACTCGTCACGGAACTTATTGATGGCACTCTCCGTCGGCCACACCGAGGCATCGCCAAGCGGACAAATCGTACGGCCAAAAATATTTTCGCCCATGCGCAACATGAGATCGATATCACCCGGACGCCCCTCGCCGTATTCCACTCGGTGGAGAATTTTTTCCACCCAGCCCGTCCCTTCCCGGCAGGGGCTGCACTGCCCGCAGGATTCGTCGTGGAAAAACTCGGCGATGATATACGTCGATTGCACGATGCAAACCGTATCATCGAGCACCATGATGCCGCCCGAGCCGCCCATCGAACCGGCCCGCTGCAGGGAATCGAAATCCGAATCGACCTGCATCGCCTCATCGGCAGTCAAGATACGTGCGGAACCCCCTCCAGGGATCACCGCCTTCAGGGTCCGCCCCTCGTGCAGGCCACCGGCATAGTCAAAGATGATGTCGCGCAGCGGCACGCCCAATGGCAGTTCGTATACCCCAGGCTTTGTCACTTTACCGCTCACACAGAACATACGCGTGCCACGGTTGCGCTCGGGCCCAATGCTGTTAAACCACGCCTGCCCGTTCAAAATGATGTGCGGCACATTGGCCAACGTCTCTGCATTGTTCACCACCGTCGGCATGCCAAAAGCGCCAATATTGGCTGGAAACGGTGGCTTGATTCTCGGGTAGGCCCGCTTGCCTTCAAGCGACTCGATCAACCCGGTCTCCTCACCGCAGATATACGCCCCAGCCCCTCGGTGCACCAAAATCTCGACATCCAGGCCAGTCCCCAAAATGTTCTTGCCCAAATACCCCGCTGCGTACGCCTCGTCGATGGCCGCCTGCATCCGTTTGGCACCCAGGAAAAACTCGCCCCGCATATAGACAAACGCCAAATTGGCCTTGACGGCGAAACACGTGATAATGATGCCTTCGATAATGTGGTGTGGATCTCGCTCCAGCAATACCCGGTCTTTAAATGTGCCGGGCTCGGACTCATCCGCATTGCAAATCAGATAGCGCGGCCGATCGTCTTTGGGCAAAAATCCCCACTTCACCCCGCTCGGGAAACCGGCGCCACCGCGGCCCCGTAGACCTGCATCGCGCACCCACTCGATGATCTGCTGGGGCTCCATTTCCTTGAGCGCTTTCTCCATGCCGTCATAGCCGCCTGTAGAGCGGTAATTCTCCAGCTTCCACAATTCGGGAGTCTCGTGGTGCAGCGTCAGAATCTTTTCCATACGACCCATCCCTCAAATAGCAGTAAGCGGTTGGTTTTCTGACTCATCACTAGCAACAATCCACGAACGACTCACGTGAGTTCGCCCAACAGCTGATCGAGCTTGTCGTCAGTCAGCTCGCCATGCAAATCCTCATTGATATACATCATGGGGGCGCGATCACACGCCGCCAAACACTCCAGGCCCTTCAATGTACAACGCCCATCCGGTGTCGTCTCTCCCGCTTTAATGCCGAGCTTGCCTTCCAAATATCGCAACACGCGTCGGCCACCGTTGAGCGCACAGGGCAAATTGATACAGACCTGCAACAAATGCCTGCCGCGCGGCTCCGTTGGAAACATGTCATAAAACGTGGCCACGCCTTTGACATCCACCATCGGCAGGTGCAACACGTCGGCCACCGCTTGGCAGACCTCGTCATCGAGCAGATCAAACTCCTTGGTCACAATGTGCAAGGCCGGCAACATGACCGCCCGACGCGTTGGATAACGCTCGATCAATTGCTCAATCTGCTCGCGGCTCTCTTTAGATAGCTCAACGGCCATAACCCCTGCAATCTCCTAACTCACCATGGGCTTACTCAGCGATCGTTTTCCCCGGCAATCATGTTAATGGTGCCAAATGTCGCGACAATGTCCGCCACCATACCGCCCCGAAGCATTTTAGACAGGCCCTGCATCAGCGCAAAGCAAGGGGGGCGGACGCGGCAGCGATACGGATGCCCCGTACCGTCACTCACCACGTAGAACCCCAATTCCCCATTGGCCCCTTCAACCGCATAGTATGCCTCACCCGCCGGGGGCTTAATCCCCTCGATGATAATTTTAAAATGGTTCATGAGCCCTTCGATCGTGCCGTACACCTCTGCTTTCGGCGGCAGAGTCATGCGCGCATCTTCAATCGACACCGGCCCCTCGGGCATTTGCACCATGCACTGCTCGATCATCCTCATGCTCTGGCGGATTTCTTCCATGCGCACCAGATAACGGTCGTAGTTGTCACCCTGTTCACCGAGCGGGACCTCAAAATTCAGCCGGTCGTAAATCAAGTACGGGTTTGCCCTTCGGACATCGAAATCCACCCCTGTGGAGCGCAACACCGGGCCGGTAAAGCTAAGGGCAATAGCATCCTCCGGGCCGATGATGCCCGTACCACGCATGCGGTCGTGAAAAATGCGATTCTTGCCAATCAAACCGGCACCGTCTGCCAACGATTCTCGCAGGGTCACCAGCACCCGCTGCAAGTGTGGCCCAAACGTCTCCGGCAAATCTGCCATCACCCCACCCACCCGGGTGTACGTGGTGGTCAGCCGCGCCCCGCAGACGGTTTCGATGAGTTTCCAGATTTCTTCACGAGCTTTGATAAAGTAGAAGAAGACCGTAAACGCCCCAAGTTCCATGGCATTGGCTGCCACACACGTCAAATGGTCCGTAATGCGGGAGAGTTCACTCACGATGACGCGAATATATTGGCAGCGCTCCGGCACCTCGACATCGAACAGCTTTTCCACGGCGAGTACATAGCCCACATTGTTGATCAGCGGCGACACGTAATTCAGACGATCCGTGTACGGAATGACCTGCGTATAGGTATGGGCTTCCGATTCCTTCTCAAACGCCCGGTGCAAATAGCCAATCTCCGGGTCGCAGTCGATGACCGTCTCGCCCTCCAGCTCCAGGACCATATGGATAACGCCGTGCATGGCCGGGTGTGATGGCCCCATATGCACGAACATGTGCCGCGTTTCAATCCCCTCTGCATTGCGCCGACTCTGATAAAACGACGGGTCGAGCGCATGCTCATTGAGTGGCTGTTCTTTATCCATGGGATAATCTTTACGCAGCGGATATCCCTCGAAACCGTCGTACATCAAAATCCGCCGCAGGTCCGGGTGATCCGTAAACGTGAGGCCAAACATATCGTAGGCCTCGCGTTCGAACCAATTGGCCCCTTCCCACACTGGCATCAGAGAATCAATGCGCGGATCGTCTTCAGGTACTGGTGCTTTGAGCCGCACTCGGGTGTTGTGAGGCAGTGAGTAAAGATGCGCCACCACTTCAAAGCGGGCCGCATGACCGGGCCCCAAATGCATAGTGTCAACCGCGGTGAGATCCATGAGAAAGTTGTATTGCAAGGCCGGATCGTCACGCAAGAATTGCATCACCTCACGCCAGGCACCGCGCTCCACCGTCACCGTCTCATCGCCGTGCACCACCGAATGTTCCCGCATGGCCCACGCATAGCGCGCCTGCAGTCTTTGCAGCGTCGTCGAAGCCTCAGTCATCACGCCCCCTACTCCCCTCTACTCCCACTCAAGGGCGCCACGCTTCCAGGCATAAATCAGCCCGATGGTGAGCACACCTAAGAAAAATAGGACTTCGATCAGGCCCAAAAAGCCCAGCTTGCGGAACATCACCGCCCAAGGGAACAAAAATGCCACTTCGATATCAAACACAATAAACAGCATCGCAATCACGGAAAAGCTAATGGGAATGCGCCCCTGCGGGGTCTCCAACTGTTCCATACCGCATTCAAAAGGTGCTGATTTCACCGCATTCGGACGCCGCGGGCCGACAAACCGTGACAACCCTAACAACAATCCGCAAATCGCGGCAGCCAGGATAAAGGTGATCACCACAGGCAGCATGGTATCGATTACCTCATGTGAGTTGGGCCTGTGAGTTGGGCCTGGCCATCTGCCAACACACGTTGCGTGCGCATCCGCTCGACCAAATGCGCTGCCGACTTATCTATTTTTCGCAAAAACGTATTGGGGTAGATGCCAATCCAAAACATCAGGACAACGATGGGAATCATCAGCGCGATCTCGCGACCGTTCATATCTTTTAATTGCCGATTGGCATCGTGCGTGACCTCGCCGTACATCACCCGCTGATACATCCACAACATATACACGGCACCGAGGATAATGCCAATCGCTGCCAACACAGCAAAGATGCGATGCGCCTCAAACGTCCCTAGCAAAATCAAAAACTCGCCGACAAACCCATTTAAACCCGGCAGTCCGATGGACGAAAACATCGCCACCAGAAAAAACACCGCAAGCACTGGCATGGGTTTCCACAACCCACCAAAATCGGCGATCTCGCGGGTATGCCGCCGGTCGTAGAGCATCCCGATCAACAAAAACAAGGCGCCTGTGCTCAGTCCGTGACTGACCATCTGCAAGACGCTGCCCTGAATGCCGGCCAGCGTGCCAGAAAAAATGCCCAGCACCACGAAGCCCAAGTGACTCACACTCGAGTACGCCACCAGCTTTTTCACATCCGGCTGCACCATCGCGACCAGCGCCCCGTATATGATGCCGATGACGGCTAGCGTCGAGATGAGCGGCGCATAGATTTCCGCCGCCAGCGGAAACATCGGCAAGCAGAAACGCAGCAGACCGTAAGTTCCCATTTTGAGCAGCACCCCGGCCAGAATCACACTGCCCGCAGTAGGCGCTTCCACGTGAGCCAGTGGCAACCAGGTGTGGAACGGGAAGAGTGGCACTTTGACCGCAAAAGCGAGGAAAAAAGCGCCGAACATAAGCTTTTGCAAGCCGATAGGCAAGTTCAAGCGATAGAAATCAAACAGGTAAAACGATGGCTGCCCCGTACCCCCGTAATCCGGGCTCAGGTTCAGGAAGTGCAACGTGATAATCGCCACCAGCATCAAGGCACTGCCCGCCATGGTGTAGAGCAGGAATTTAATCATCGCACGGTAGCGCAGCGCCCCACCCCAAACCCCGATGAGAAAATACATCGGGACCAGAATCACTTCCCAAAAAATGAAAAACAAAAACATGTCTAGGGCCAAAAAGACGCCCAGCATGCCCGTTTCCAAGACGAGCATCAAGATGGCAAATTCCTTAACCTTGGTCTCAATGCTGTACCACGCCTGCAAAAACGCGATCGGTGTCAGCAACGTGGTCAACAAAACCAAGGGCAAACTAATGCCATCGACCCCGATGTGGTACGCAATGCCCAACGACGTCAGCCACGCCGCCCGCTCAACCCACTGCATCTGTGGCAGCGCCCCATCAAACAACAAAAACAGCACCACAGATACCGCGAACGTCAACACCATCACCATCATGGCGCCAAGACGCACCGCGTTGTCGCGTCCGCGCGGAAAACCGAGCAAAATCAAAGCGCCCAAAAGGGGCAAAAACAGCACTGTGGTCAGCAGGGGAAACGTCATGGGTCCTACCCTATCCAATCAACTGCCAGAGCACATATAGCGTGCCGGCAACCATCACGACCGCGTACGTGCGAACGTTGCCCGTCTGAAACCATTTCACGCCCTCGCCGATGAGCTCAACAATCTTGCCCACTAAATTGACCATGCCGTCAATGGCGAAGTCGTCAACCCACCGCCAAAGCACCTGCGAAAACGCGCCAATCGGCTTGATAAAAACGGCTGCGTAACCTTCGTCCACATAGTACTTGTTGACCAGAAGGTCGTAGTACACCCGCCACCGCTCAGCCCACTGCGCCGGCAACTGAGGACTCTGCACATAAAAGCGATAGGCCATCCGCCACCCGGCAATCGCCACCGCTAGCGATACCACCATCAACACCACGTCGAGCAGGGCAAACTCGTGATGCCCCCCGGACAGTTCCAAAGCGTTGTGAAACACAGGTGCAAGCACGTGGTGCAGCATCCCGCCTTCCGGCGGCACTCCGAGAAAGCCACCAATGATCGACAAGACCGCCAGCAATATCAGCGGCACCCGCATCGACGGCGGCGATTCGTGCACATGCGCCTTCGCCTCATCCGACATCCGCGGCTCGCCATGAAACGTCATATAGTACAGGCGGAACATATAAAACGACGTCATAAAAGCGGTGACTAACGCGATCAACCACCACAGGATATTGATACCGCCACTTTTCAAGGCGCCGGCCAAAATCTCATCTTTACTCCAAAACCCGGCCAGCGGAAAAATGCCGGCAATCGCTAGCGTCGCCACCCACATGGTCCAGTGTGTGGTGGGCATCAAGGTGCGCAGTCCGCCCATCTTTCGCATGTCTTGCTCTTCGTGCATCCCGTGGATCACCGAGCCCGCCCCGAGAAACAACAACGCCTTAAAGAAGGCGTGGGTCACCAAGTGAAACACCGCTGCCATGTATGCGCCGATGCCCGCCGCGAACACCATGTAACCCAATTGGCTGACGGTGGAATAGGCCAGCACCCGCTTAATGTCCGTGGCGGTCAGCGCCATGGTCGCGGCAAATGCGGCGGTCAACACCCCGACGAATGCGACGATGCCGGCAGCCACCGGAGCCAAGGTAAAAAGCACGGACGAACGCGCGATCATATAGACGCCGGCAGTCACCATGGTCGCCGCATGGATCAGGGCGCTCACCGGCGTCGGCCCCTCCATGGCATCCGGCAACCAGATGTAGAGCGGCACTTGCGCCGACTTCCCGACCGCACCGACAAACAGCAGAAGGGCAATCGCCGTCATCACACCGACACTGGCCTGGTGATGGACCAGGGCCGCTTCCACCTGCAGCATATCCGTCGTTTGCAGGGTCACGAACAACAGCAGCATCGCCAGCATAAAGCCAAAATCGCCGATCCGGTTGACGATAAACGCCTTTTTCCCGGCATCCGAAGCACTTTTGCGCGTATACCAAAAGCCAATCAGCAAATACGAGCAGAGCCCCACGCCCTCCCAGCCGACAAACATCAGCAAATAGTTGTCCGCCAAGACCAGGATGAGCATCGCCCCCACAAACAAATTCAAGTAGGTAAAATAGCGAGAGTAGTCAACTTCGTCGTGCATATACCCGGTGGAGTAAATGTGGATCAACAGACCCACACCGGTGATCACCAACATCATCGTGCACGACAAGCCGTCGATCAAAAAACTGATTGGAGCTCGATAGTCACCCGACACGATCCACTCAAAAAGGGTGATTTGCACATGCGCTGTCGAATCGCTAAGCGATAAAAAAGTCCCCGTCATCACCAAGGCCGCAATAAACGCGATTAACATCGCGGCGATCGCCACCTGCCCCACCACTGTTTTGCTATAGCGCCGGCCAAAAAAACAGTTCAGGGCGGCACCGAGTAACGGACAAAATGGTACAATCCAGATGCTCTGAAGCATAGCTCATCCCTACGTCTACCGCCTCTATGGCGTGTAGACGCACACGTATTCGGTATGTCATTACGCAACGACTCTGATTTCCCTGGAGACAACAGGAGAGAAGGGTATTGTGGGATACCCGCCTCGCGCAGGGGCTAGTGCTCGGAAAGCGATCTTAGCAGAGGCGTTTCAACGGTGTCAAGTGATTCATGGTGTCAAGTGATGCATAAAGATGCTCATTTGGCACAGGCCGCAGACAGTTCGGTCCATACCGACTCCGGCACCGGTTTGTTGACATTGAGAAAGCCCAACATGGCGCCTTGTGGCCGCCCGTGATAATCGGACCCGCCGGTGGTGATCAAGTCGTGCCGGC
>Ga0214472_10001116_pt1 | contig 30854 bp, 31 predicted proteins | sample RVTome_6_FD_207662 | JGI IMG/M metagenome (GOLD analysis project Ga0214472, IMG submission 207662) | Soil microbial communities from uranium-contaminated site in the Upper Colorado River Basin, Wyoming, United States - RVT140D175 | ecosystem: Environmental > Terrestrial > Soil > Contaminated >...
ATCAAGCGGCAAGCCACTGAAAGCGAAGCGGCTCAGCGCCTGACACGGATCAAGGGGGTGGCAGCACAAACAGCCACTGCAGTGGTAGCCCATGCCGGCAACGGCAGTGCCTACAAGAGCGGGCGGCCTAGCGCTGTTCTGGGAGGCAGTTGGCCACTGTGACCGACTGCCGAACCTGCACCTTCGGTGCAGAACCGACAGCCGCTCACAGCGGCTGCAAAAACTCACCCTAAGCTGCGTGAGTCAATGAAGTAACGGGTCAAACCGGCCTTTGTGAATGCTGATGAATACACGGAACCCGAATTCCGTAGGGACGATAAGCGACAAAGGCGCGGTTCTCATTGGGGCCAGGGCGACACAGCCCGACTTGGAAGAAGGCCGGATATACGTACGCAGTATGACCTCAGTTACTGATACACATGAGCATAAGGGTGTTGCATCGCAAGAGGTGTACATATATGTACTTATCCTGCGGGTTACTGTCCGTGCCAGGCAAAGAGGGATGTTGCTGCCCGGGACACGCTGTGAATACTTCCTTGTACGCTCGGCGTCGGCATCCATGCCTCCGACGGTCCCGAACAGCAACATCCCTCTCTGCCACGAAAAACCTGGCACGAGATTCCAGATGGTCCTTAACCAGGATTGGTTTTTCTCTTATGCAGAGGTATGAGCGGAGCGTTCGGCCAGTACTTCTTTAGCTGCCGACATCGCGTTGATGGCAGCGGGAACGAGATGTTACTCCGACCCTTTTTCCCCAGATGTTACTCCGATCCTTTTTCCCGCTTGGTATACCTGTCGATTGGCACTGCGTTTGCGAGGGGTGGTGGTACCGATTCCGGGCGACCGTCTGCCGCCAGGACGGCGGCAGTCGAGCGGTCAGGGATGACGCAAAGCGTGTCGCACGGAAGCGGTACCACCGGCCCGGACAGGCACCCCTTGTGATCAGGTAGAGTGATTGTTCTCCGGCGAGTAATGACAACTATTGAACGCCGCGAACTCCCCGATTGCGTCATCCAGCAGAGGCGTGAGCGGACCCGGATCCGCACGCTTGTCCTCTATATGCAGGTTCAGCACCTCAAACCGCTGTTCGGCCCGGTGTGCCTTGCAGTCGATCCGGCCGATGAAGCGCTCGCCCCGGAGGATCGGCAGGCAGAAGTAGCCGTATACCCGCTTGGCGGCCGGTAGATAGCACTCCAGCCGGTAGTCGAAGCCGAACAGACGGTTCAGGCGATCGCGGTGGATCACGGCGTTGTCGAAGGGGGAGAGCAGCCTCACCCTGTCGTTCTCCGGCTTGGGTGGCGGGCACTCCAACAACTCGGCGTCGATATAGCTGTCGGGGATTCCGGTCGCCTCGAGCTTGGCCAGCCTGCCCGCGTCGATCCGTTCGGCCAGCAGGTCACGCATCGCCGACTTCAGTGCCTTGTCGCTCTTCAGATGCAGCAACTGTTTCCAGGTGACCAGGCCGTGCGCGCGCACCGTGCCGTCCAGCAGATAGGCCGCGTACTCGTGCAGCGAGGGTTCGCTCCGGTCCTGATCATCCGGCAGGATCCGTTCGGCCAGGTCGTAGATCTTCTCCATGCCGTTGCGCTCGCGCACCATCAGGTCGCCCTGCATGAACAGCTTGTCCAGCGCGCGGCGCCCCGGCCCCCAGTTCCACCAACTGCCCTTCCTACTGCGGCCGGTGTCGACGGCACGCACGCTCAGCGGGCCTTCGTCGCGCACGCGGGCGAGGATCTCCCGCATCAGCCGGGTATCGATATTCTTGAAGTATGGGTGCTCCCCGGCGCGGATGGCGTTCATCCGCGGCAGCGCAAAGCGGTAGTCGCGCATCGGCAGATAGGCGGCGGCATGGTGCCAGTATTCGAAGATCTGTCGATCGCCGAGCAGTCGGTTCAGATGGGCAGGTTCGTAATCCGGTACCCGGACCCAAAGGGTGTGATGATGCGCGCGCTCCACCACCGACAGGGCATCGATCTGCACATAGCCGAGATGCTCTATTGCCCGGAGCGTGCCCTGCCGGCCGGTGCCGAAAGGTTGTGCAGAGGCAAGTCCCTGTCTGGCCAGGGCCAGTTGTCGCCATTGCTGCTCATGCATATGTTCAGTCCTGTTCCAGTGTCCCGACGCTCACCTATGCTCGCACGATTCCGCGTAATAGGTAATCCTACGTATACAAGTCGATGGGGGAGCGATGTCTACTTGATCGGATTGTCGCGTTTTTATCGCACAGACGGGTTGGGGATATGTAAAAGGCGTATGTATCCATCATGGCGTGATCTTCCATACATCCTGGGCCTGGCCGTCGCGTACGCCGCGACGGGTTGGTTGGGGTTGTTTTTTGCATACGGCGATACCGACAGCGCGGTGATCTGGCTGCCGGCGGGTATCGCGCTGGCCACTCTGCTGATCAAGGGGTACCGGCTATGGCCCGGTATTCCGCTCGGTGCGGGGGGGCTGGCGCTGAGTCTGGGATACTCGCCAATCACCCTTGTCGGCACGAGTGTTGCCGTGCTGCTGTCGACTCTTTGCGGCGTCTGGTTGCTGAAGCGCGCGCGTGGTTTTGACCCTCGATTGGCCCGTTTTTGGGATGTCGTCCTGCTGATCGCTCTGGGCGGGATGATCCCGGCTGTCCTGAATGCCACGGTCGGTACGCTCTCCTATGTGTTGGGCGGGGAAGCGGAGTCGATCAGCCTGCATGAATGGCTGCTGTGGTGGATGGGGGATGTGGCGGGTGTGCTCATCGCGGCGCCTCCTCTGTTGCTTTGGTGGACATCTCCGCCGACGCAGTCGGACGAGAGCCGTACAGAGGTGTTGACCGTTCTCCTGCTGCTGATTCTCGCCTGTGTGGTCGGTTTCAGTGGCTGGCTGCCCGTCACCGAATTGAACAGGCATCTGCTGCTGGTTCTGCCCCTGCCGTTGCTGGTTTGGATCGCAATGCGTCAACATCTGCGCTGGACGGTGTTGGCGATTCTGTTCATGTCCGCTATCTCGATGACCGGCACGATTCAAGGCTACGGCCCGCTGGTGAGGGAGAACTCGACCGAGACGCTGACACTGCTGTGGCTGTTTGTCGCGGTCGCGGCACAGATAGCCTTGCTGCTCGGTGTCGGTGCGTCGGCCAACAGGCGGCACAGACGGCAGTTGCAGTCGGTTCTCGATGCCGACCCCAACGCCTTGTTGATGACGGACGAGGGCGGCAGGATCCTGCTGGCCAACGCGCGTTGCAAGGCGCTGTTCGGCTACGAGCCGCGGGAGTTGGTCGGGCGGCCGTTGGAGATGTTGATGCCGCAGCAGTGGCGTGCCCGACACGCCAGGCATTTCAAGGCCTATTATGACGCGCCTCGGGAGAGGAGCATGGGCGAGGAGTATGATCTGCGCGCCCTGACCAAGGATGGGCGCGAGATTCCGGTCGAGGTGGCGCTCTCGCCGGTTGCCCTCGAAGGCCGAATACAGGCGCTTGCGGTGATCACGGATATCACCGAGCGCAAGGCCTCGGAGGATGCGCTGAGACAGGAGCGCAACTTCATCTCCATGATTCTCGATATCACCGAAGCGCTGATCATCGTGCTCGACCCCCAGTGGCGGATCCTTAGATTCAACAAGGCCTGCGAAGCCGTGTCCGGCTATAGCGTCGCCGATGTGATGGGGCAATCGTTCTGGTCGCTGGATATCGTACCCGAGGCGGAAGCCGCGAAGGTGTATCGGGTCGCCTCGGTCACCATGAGCGGGCAGCCCCACGCTTATTGGGAGAGCCATTGGCAAGATCGCTCCGGCGAGCAGCGTCTGATCTCCTGGTCGAGTAACGTGGTTAAAGATGCCGAGGGTCAGGTTGAGTATCTGGTCGGCACGGGGACCGATATCACCGAGCGTCAGCGTGCGTTGGAGGAGCTGCAGCGTTGGCAGACCCAACTGGTGCATATGGATCGCCTTGCCACCGCATCCGAGATGGCGGCGGGTCTGGCGCATGAACTCAATCAGCCGTTGGCGGCGGCGGGCTATTTTTGTCATGCGGCCAAGGGGTTGGCCGAGACGTCGCCGACACCTCGGCAACAGTTGGTGGAGGTGCTCGACAAGGCGGAGCATCAGATGCAACGCGCCGCTCAGATCATTCATCATCTGCGCGAGTTTGTCGGCAAGTCGGGCGGCGACAGCAGGTCGGTCGATCTCAACCTGCTGATCAGGGAGACCATCGGCTTTATCCAGGCCGATATGGGCAGGCAAAACGTGACCGTCTATCTGGAGCTGGCCGCTGAGTTGCCGCAGGTTCAGGTGATACGCGTGCAGATCGAACAGGTGCTGGTCAACCTCCTGCGTAACGCCTGTGAGGCGATCATGGCGGCCGGCAGCGCAGTGCGGGATATTACGCTGTTCACCGCACGGGCTTCCGACGGCAAGCTGAGGGTGACGGTGCAGGATACCGGCCCCGGTATTGCACCGGAACACAGGGATCGGATATTCCGCGCCTTTGAAAGCAGGAAAAGCCATGGTCTGGGGATGGGGCTGGCGATCAGCCGATCGATAGTCGAGGCCCACGGCGGGCGGCTCTGGGTCGAGTCCGAGTATGGCCGCGGTGCACGTTTTCATTTCACCCTGCCTGCTGCCGATGGGGCGACGCAGGCATAGAGCGGCGATGAACTCCCGGTTTGGAGTGGATGCTTTTTTCTCACCAATGGCCGTGTCGATGAGTGCAATGAATTCAACTGACTGGCATCAGTGTTTCAGATAGTAAACAGTACCGGCTCCGTTTTCATGGCCGGAAATGGAAGAACAGCGCCAAAAAGGGAGCTATCCTTTAATCAGGTATTAGAGACATGCCGATTCAGGTCCGAGTTTGGTGTGTCGTGATGCGGTAAAGGAGTATTTATTGGCAAGTCCGGGCAGCAGTTTGGAGCAGGACTGCATAGTTTGGCGGTGCGGTCTTTGCCAAGCGGCCCGTTGGTAAATAGGGAGTGTTGTATGAGCACGGAGAATGCCAGTGTTTTTCTGGTCGACGATGATGAAGCGGTGCGCGACTCGTTGACGATGGTGCTCAATGCCGCCGGTCTTCATGTCGAAGCTTTCGAGTCTGCCGAATCCTTCCTTGAGCACTTTGAGCCCGATCGGGCCGGGTGTCTGATTCTGGATGTGAACATGTCGGGCATGAGTGGTCTGGAGCTGCAACACCGGCTGGCCGAATGGCATATCACGACACCCATCGTGTTTCTGTCGGCTCACGGGAATATCCCGATGACGGTCAAGGCGGTCAAGGCCGGTGCCGTCGATTTCCTGCCCAAGCCCTGCCAGGCAAGGGAACTGTTGGCCCGGGTCCAGGATGCGTTGCAGCAGGATGCCGAGGCGAGGCAAGCGGCTGCGCGCAAGGCCGCGACACTCGAGCGCTTCGAGCGCCTGACGGCTCGCGAGCGGGAGATCATGGCAGCGGTGGTGACCGGCCGGTCAAGCAAGGAGATCGCCCGGGATCTGGGGCTGAGCTATCGCACCGTCGAGATCCATCGCGCCCGGGTGATGCAAAAGATGGAGGCCGGTTCCCTGCCGGAGCTGGTTGCCAAAGCGGTCGTCTGCGGTTTGCTCGAACTGCCGGTCTGACCGTCAAGCCGGACTGTCACGTCTCGTTATCACCTGTTTCCCTATTCTCTGTGCCTGTGTTGCTGCGACGCAACACGGCTTTTTCGGTGTTCTCACAAGTCCAGCATCGGCATTGTCGCCATAAGTGGTTGCACGTATTTCGGCACCTCCGGCCATGCTCTTTAATTGGTCGTTACCGAGACGGCATGGAGCTGTTTCGGCATCTATAAATAATCATTGTGCGCTGCAAATACGCGGTGACAACGTTCACAGGGGTTTTGCACCATGCTTTCCAAACGACCGATGCAGGTCCACGAGTCGCTGACCAGAGCGATCGAACTCGAGGACGACCACATATACCTTCTGCGCCGCTGGAGCCTGCGCTTTCGGCCCTTCGATCCGCAGGTGGTGTATATGCTTGGCCAGTTGGTCAGGGAGTCGGAAGGACACCGGGGGCATCTGTTGTACCACGCCAGCCGTTACCTGGACTGGCACCATCGGCCAAAATCCAGAGCCGATCGGGTGGAGGCAACAGATTCCGATCATTTTTTCATCGTTTCGGGCCAGGCCGCGGAGGAGGCACTGGAGTCCATATGTTGTCAGTTCGATGACGCAAAGCGCTTCTATCGGTCTTGCGGGACGCTGGACGAGGTCAAGGGAACCTCGTTGGGCAGCCTGTTTCAGAATCTGAGCGGCTTCAAGGAGATCCAGATACAGATACTCAAGGAGGTTCGCGAGCGGTGCCGATACCGTGCGCTGCACAAATTTCTACAGGCGGATACCACCGTCTCCCTGCAGCGATTGATCAATACGCGTAGATCGTGGCAAAGGGGAGGCCAACCGGTTCCCCATCGTTCCGCCCATCCAGGCGCGGCGCGATAACCAATAACAATCAGATAGTGGGGGTGTTTATGTTCCAGTCGGATACGACTTCATCGAAGAATAATAACGACGATATCACCTGTGGAATAGGTATCGACTTTCAGGCTCTGTACGAGGCTTCGCAGCTCTACTCCGCCCACGGCGGGCAGGAGAGCACCGTCGTCAGGCTGATCAAGGTGCCGAAAACCACGACTAGGGTCCTGGTGGACAAGCAAAAGGGGACGACAAACGTGATTCGGATACCGGGTATTCGAGGCGTTTATCAGGGCAAGCTGCGTTAGGTCCCGGATATCAGCCGTAGTGTGCGTCCAGGCTGTCGCAAATGGCGCGTCGGCTGTGCAGCAGACCGTTATGCACCTGCACCAGGTCGGCCCCGGCGGTCAGGCGGTGACAGATATCCTGTTCGTTGCCGATGCCGCCGACAACGATCAGGGCCGTGTCGGGGCCGAGCAGCGCGCGGCTCTGGCGCGTCAGTTCACAGGCCAGATCCTGCCACGCCTGTTGACGCTTTTCCGCGGTAGCGGGTTTGCCTCTGTCGAGGGCCAGAACCAGGCCGTCGATCCCGAGTGTCGGCAGCCGTGGCAGAATCGACGGCAGTGCCGGTAACCGTTCCGGCCGTTCCAGCTCGAGTCCGAGTTTGACCGCCAGCGGCAGGCTGCGGCCGCCGGCGGCGCTCAGTCGCCGTTGCCGATCGGTCAGCGCGTACAGGGTGTCGATCAGCTCCGCTTCATGCTCCGGCTGCTGCAGCCAACGGGCGTTGGCGTTTCCCAGGTTCACACATAGATAGTCGGCCACATGCCAGGCGACGCGTTGGCAGTAGAGCAGGTCGGCCTGCGCCTGTGCCGGGCTCCGACCGGGGTTCAGGCCGATATTGACGCCGAGCCGGCAGCCGGACGAGGGTTGCCGCTGCAGGCGCGTCAGCGTGGCGATGCCGGGATAGGCGCCCGGCTGTGGATAACGGCACAGGGTGCCGATCTCGATATGACCGAAACCCAGACGCTCCCATTCGGGGAGCAGCAGGCCCTGCCGATCGAAACCGGCGGCGATGCCGATCGGGTTGCGAAAATCCAGCCCCATCGCCCGATGCAGACCTTCACGACGCATCGGCATGCTCCCGGGCAAACTCCTGCATAAAGGCGATCAGCGCCTCCACCCCGGCGGTCGGCATGGCATTGTACAGGTTGGCGCGGATGCCGCCGCAGGCCGGGTGCCCGGCCAGGTTGAGCAGCCCCTCCGCCTGTGCCTTGGCGAGAAAGGGGGCGGTCAACTGCGGTGTATCGAGCCGGAAGCAGATGTTCATCCGCGAACGGCTCTGCAGCTGTGCCGAGCAGCGGTAGAACTCGCTGCCGTCGATGTACCGGTACAGCATCTCGCTCTTGTGCCGATTAAGGTGCTCGATGGCGGGCATGCCGCCCCGCTGCAGCCAGTAACGGAACACCAGCCCGGCCAGGTAGATGGCGTAGGTCGGCGGGGTGTTGAAGCGGCCGTCGCTGTCGTTGACCACCTTGTAGCTGAACGCGGAGGGGGTCGCGGGCAGCGGCTCGCGGATCAGGCTGTCGCGGATCAGCACCAGCGTCAGCCCGGCCGGGCCGATATTCTTCTGCGCTCCGGCATAGGCCAGGTCGAGACGGGAGAAGTCCAGAGTGCGGGAGAGGAAGTCGGAGGTCATGTCCACCACCAGCGGTACCGCGCCGGTGTCGGGCAGCTCGGCGAATTGCAGCCCCTCGGCGGTCTCGTTGCTGGTCAGGTGGCAGTAGGCCGCCCCCGGATCCAGATGCCATTCGTCGCGGGCGGGAAGCCGCCCGGGGTCGCCGTAACCGCTGTTGTCGGCGGCCAGGTTGACCCGACAGTAGCGCCGTGCCTCCCGTATCGCCTTGCGCGACCAGTGCCCGCCGGCGATATAGTCGGCGCAGGGGGCCGGGTGATCGCCGAGCAGGTTGAGCGGCACCAGCGAGAACTGCGCCGAGGCGCCGCCCTGCATGAACAGGATGCGGAACGCGTCGGGCACCTGTAAAAGCTGGCGCAGATCCTGCCGAGCGCGCTCGGCGATAGCCTGGAACTCGCCGCCGCTGAACGGCATCTCCCACACCGAGTAGCCCTGCCGCTGCCAGTCGAGCAGCTCCGCCTGCGCCTGTTGCAGCACCTCGGGCGGCATCGTCGCCGGGCCGGCGGCGAAGTTGTAGATCGGTGCGCTTGCCATGCTCGGTTCGCTCCGGGGTTCAGTGCTCTCAATTCAATGGAATAGCTGCAGGCCGTGGCTGCCCGCGGCCATGAAGAACAGCAGCGGCATCGACAGGATGGTGTTGCTGCGCGAGGCGAGGAAGGTGATGCGCGAGCAGCGGATCCGCTCCTCCAGGGGGGCCGGCACGAAGCCGAGCACCTTTTTCTGGTGCGGCCACATGATCAGCCAGAGGTTGAGCAGCATCAGCGTGCCGAGCCAGGCACCCATGCCGATCACCGCCAGGTCGCCGCGCAGCAGCAGGGCGTCCTCCAGCCAGCCGCGGTGCCAGAGCATCCCCATGCCGGAGAGCCAGACGACGATCGAGGCGTAGCGGAAGGTGCCGTGCTCGCGCTGCATCCGCTGCTCCACCGCCTGGTTGCAGACCTCCTCGCTGTGGCCGGGGTCGAACGGCCTGAAGCGCGGGTTCTGCACCAGGTTGGCGTAGTTGTGCCCGATCCAGATCAGCGCGAAGGCGAAGTGGCTCCAGCGAAACAGCAGATCCAGCCAGGGGGTATCCATCGCGTTGCCTCCGGGTTCAGATCGGGCGGGCGACCAGCAGCTCGACCAGCAGGTAGAGCGCCAACGTCAGCGTGCCGCCTGCCAGCAGGGTGCCGGGCAGGGAGTCGTGCGGCAGTTTCACGTGCATCCCCCCTTGCACGTGTCGATACCGGCATCACGGTAGATCAGCGCTTCGGTCCGGTCCGCCGCAGCGGCGGCCTGCTCGATGGCGGTCAGGATGCGGTCGTGATGCGGCGACTTGCTGCAGGCCGGGTCGGCGTTGGCCGGGTCGCCGGTCAGCGCCAGCGCCTGGCAGCGGCAGCCGCCGAAATCCTTCTCTTTCTCGTCGCAACTGCGGCAGGGCTCCTTCATCCAGCTGTCGCCGCGGAAGAAGTTGAAGGTATCCGACTCCTGCCAGAGCCAGGCCAGGCTGTGGTCGCGCACGTTGGGGAAGCTCAGCGTGTCGATCGAGCGCGCCTGGGAGCAGGGCAGGGCGGAGCCGTCCGGGGCGATGGTCAGATGGATCGCGCCCCAGCCGTTCATGCACGCCTTGGGACGGCCGTCGTAGTAGTCGGGGATGACGAAGTAGACCGTCATCCGCTCGCCGACCCGTTCGCGGAACTTCGCCACTTCCGCTTCCGCCCACTCCAGCTGCTCCCGCGTCGGCAGCAACTGATCGCGGTTGATCAATGCCCAGTTGTAGTACTGCACGTTGGCCAGCTCGATATACTCCACCCCCAGGCGCTCGGCCAGGTTCAGTATCTCCGGGATCTGCGGCAGGTTGTGCCGGGTCACCGGCACGTTGAGCACCATCGGGAAGCCCCGCGCCTTGATCTCGTGGGCGATCTCCAGCTTGCGGCGGAAGACGTCGGCACCGGCCATCAGGTTGGCGGTCTGCTCGTCGCAGGACTGGAAGCCGAGCTGGATATGCTTCAGGCCGCGCCGCTTCATCTCTTCCAGCCGCGCCGGGGTCAGGCCGATGCCGGAACTGATCAGGTTGGTGTAGAAACCGAGCGAATCGGCATAACCGATCAGCTCCTCCAGATCCTTGCGCAGCGTCGGCTCGCCGCCGGTAAAGCCGATCTGCAGCGCGCCAAGCTCGCGCGCCTCGCGGATCACCCGCTTCCACTCCTCGGTGCTCAGCTCGCCCTCGCGGTAGCTGTCGTAATCCACCGGGTTGCTGCAGAACACGCATTTCAGCGGGCATTGATAGGTCAGCTCCAGGGAGACCCAGAGCGGCTTGCCCTCGCCGTCAAGCGACAGCGTTGATCCAGCCGTTGGCATTGGCGGCCTCCAGGAATTTGATCAAACTTTGGCCGATCAGCTCGCGTGGGGAGCCGTCGTAGCGCTCGCTGAGCCGGTCGATCATCTGCTCGACGCTGTATTCGCCGTTGCACAGCTTGAGAATCGAGGCCGCGCTGACGTTCAGCTTCACCACCCCTTCCGGGTAGAGCAGCACATGGGCGTTCTGCGACGCTTCCCAGCGAAACAGAAACAGAGGGTTGATGACGTACCTGTTCTCCGGTATCGGCAGGGTTGGCGTTGTCATGGGAGTCGCTCCGTTGCAAAGGGCGGGGAAACAGCCGGAAAGGAGGGACTTCCCGGCTTAAAGGGCGTCAGCGCACGAAGACGTAGGCCGTTACTTCAAAGCCCAGACGCAGGTCGCAGTACGCGGGATCGGTCCACTTCATGGGAACCTCCTTTCATTGTTATTGGAAAGGCAGCGATCCGTTTTCGGATGCCACGGAGTCAACCTAGCAGGGGTAATGAAGTATCCAGAATGCTACTTAAGTACGTCTTTCACGCCGGCTTGCGCGGGGTCAAGGGAGGGGGAAACTATTGCGGCGGGTTGATATCGGTTAAGGCAAAACGGTGAGGAGTGGGTAGAGTAAGGCGCCGCGAAAAATGCGGCACCGGATATCAAATAGACGCGATCGCCTGGCAAGGTGGGCGGTAGTTGGATTGTGCCGAAAACTCTATCCTTTTCTTGCCAATGCGGCATATACACTTGCCAGGATCATCAGGGCGCCCAGGTATTGAATCGGATTAAGTGACTCGCCCAGCCATAAAAAGGCGAATAACGCTCCAAATAGGGGTTCGCTTCCCATGAGAAGAGAAACGCGTGTGGGAGAAGTTTTTCTTACGGCATGGTTCTGAATAAAAAACGCGAACAGGGTACAAAATAACACCAGATACAGCGTCATCCACCAGAAATCCAAATTTTCCGGGATGGTGAATAAGTCTGCATTTCCTTGTGTGATCAACAGGCTGACGGCCCCGATACCCACCACCAGCGATTGGAGCGCAGTCAAACTTAGGGTGGTGATCTGTCTTCCTTCGGTAAAACGCTTAGTGGCTGTGACCATAAATGCACGCAGCAATGCGGCGGTGAGTATGAACCAGTCGCCTTGGTTGAGTGATAGGGTGTTTTTATCGCTGTATGTCAGCAGGTAAACACCCTGTATGCTGAATATCGAAAGAATCAACAGATACCGATCAAGAGACTTCTTGTTGATGAACACCTCTGCAAAGGCCGTCAGGATAACGGACAAGCTGATCAAGAAGGCGGCATTGGTTGCAGTGGTTTTTGATATGCCGATAATCTCACAACAGAAGATTGCGAGAAGAATAAATCCGGTAGGGACTGCAACCTTCCAGTCCCTGTTCTTTTTCGCCTGAAAATCCTTGAACGTCGGGTACAGCAGCAGGGCGAACGTCAACAGGAAGCGAATCGCCATTAACATAAAGACACTGGTGTACAACAGTGCGCTTTTGGTCATGCCGTAACTGGTGCCCCAAAAGATGGCTACCAATAACAGAGACAGTTCCGTTAACGGAAAGCTGAATTTTTCCAACGAGACAGTGCGTGTTGCCGGTGGGATCTTCATGAGTTGGCTTCCAGTTCTGTGAATGCAATTACGAGTACATCTCGAATCCCGGGTTCGTCTGTATCGATGGGGTGGAGCGCGCTGACGTCGTGCAATGTCGCGGCATCATCGGCTGCAATGGTGTCGAGCGGCTCACTCAATTCGATCGAGGTGATGGGGTGACGATCCGTATCGGTCAAGGTGGTTATTCCACCTCTAATGTTGTGGCGGCGGATCATCATGGAGGCGATGAATGTCACTCCGTCACGATGTAGACCCTCGGGGGTGGGTTGGCCGGCTTGCTCTTGTGTTGCCTTGATGCGGTAAGGATGCAAGCGAATATTCCAGTCACAGGGTCTACCCTTGACCTGGTCGTAGATACCGGCAAGGTACGTCAAGATCTTGTACAGGACCGGTGATTTGACAAAATCGTCGGTCAACGGATCGAACAGTCGAGCGACATCTCCGTTCAGATAATTGACCGCCTTGCTTTGTTGGTAGGCCTCGTGAGGCAGCAATCTTAAATCTGACTGACTGGCGGTTTTTTCAAATTGCCCGTAACGGCGATAGCGGTAAGTGCCGCCATCGCCCATGTAGGTATCAAGTGTCAGTTGTGCCCATTGCTCCGCGAAAGCGTCAATTTCGCGGTCACTGCATTGTATTTGAGTGCGCAGCGCCTTGCCGTCGATGAATGCGTAGTCGTCGCTTGCCAAGCGTTGTTCAGGGGACGCCTGGACGAATGGCGTTTTGATAATAGTCCGTGTGTTCACGCCGAATTCCTTAAGCTGTTTTCAAACAAGTGAGCCTATCCTGCGACGGCGCAATGGAGCGCCGGCTGCGCTCGTTGGCCACGCGGATCTCCCAGGCGTCCCGGTCGGTCAAATAACGGGCTCGATTCGCCACAATCCTGGACATAAACAACTGGCCGCGTGATAACGAGAAGGTCACTTCGCCGGTGATATGCTGTGAGGTATGCTCGATGAATGCTTGAGTGGCCTGCTGCAGTGTACTGCCCCAACGTCCTTCGACTGCTTCATTGGTCCAGATCAGGCTGTGTTGTGTCTTGAGCTGGAGAACTTCCGTTTCCAATATGGCGGTTTCAAGATGGCGGAACGCCGTCATCAGCGCGGTGGCGGCAGGCGCCTCACGAATTTCCAGAACCTTCTCGTCATGCTCCAGATGATCAAAGCCGATGTAGCGCCCTATTTGATATGCGCCGACATGTTGGTTCAGGTATTCCACCATGGTGAGTAGTGGCATTGGCTGACCATTTAATTTGGTCGGAATACCCTTATGGAAGGCGATCGTCAGCTGATGTTCGCTATCTCCGAGCTGTTGTTCAGGCTGCCAGACCGACCAATGAAATAAAGATTCGCAGAGATGAAAATCTTCGGGATTGTCGAGAACGCCGGATTCGAACTCGCGACACCACAGGTTGGAATCGCCACTGACATTGCGACTTTTGAATTCAAACAGGTCCGATAGCGATAATTCGGAAACTTTCTGTTCTCTGGAAATGGCGGAATACTCATACGGGGACCCGTAAAAACCATCGAACCCGCTTCGTTCAATCGCGCCATTTAAACGACGAAGGCTATTTTGCGATTGATTTGCGGTATGCAGAATTGCATCGCAGCCGAGTTGTTCGGCAACTTTGATCGCATGCTTGACAATCACCGGGCGCGACAAGGAGGAACTGACCGGGTAATCACCCAGGTATCTGGCGTTGGCTTGGATAGCCGAGACCAAGGAGTGTTCGATAAAGCTCTTGCGAGCATCCTCAATAATCAGGTTGACGCCGTAATGCTCAGCGATGTTGGTCAATAATCGGACGTCAATACCATCACCCAGATCGACGGCAAGAGCCGTTACCTTCACGTGACTATTCTTTAGGTGCTCCAATAAATACGTGCTATCCAGGCCACCGCTGAATAGGGTCAGAATATGACTGACTTGATCCGTCATCGTTGAGATGTCGTCGAAACTCCGGATTTTCTTCATGTGCATTCCCTCTCTGTAAAACTTGACAGTTCTGATAATAGCCGGCTAGCTTCATGGAACAATGCTGTCTTCGTGCAATGGATAATTGCGAAATGAGCAATAATGAGCTGATCCCCCTGCTGGCCGAGATGGCTGTCTTTGTCGCGGTGGCGGACGAACAGAGTTTTGGCAAGGCGGGGAAGAAACTTGGCATGGCGACATCGTCGGTAAGCCGATCGATCAATAGGCTTGAAAAAGGTCTGCAGATCAAGCTGTTGGAACGCACGACCCGGCGGGTGCGCTTGAGTATCGGCGGGCAGGATGTCTACGAGCAATGCAAACTGATGATGGAGTCGGCCAAGTCGGCGGTCCAGGCGGCACAAAGTACTCAGGATGAAGCCTCGGGTACCCTCCGCATCGCAGCTCCGAAGGCGTTCGCCAAACAGATTCTGGCGCCGAAAGTCCTGGACTTCCTGGCGCTGTATCCGGGGGTGACCGTGAAATTCAAGGTTGCGGACCACTTCATCGACCCGATCGGTGAAGAGGTCGATGTGATTTTCCGGCTAACCAACCAGCCGCTTGAAGGGCTGATTTCGAGAGTACTGGCACGTACCGGCCTGGTCATGTGTGCCGGCCCCGGCTATCTGGATGAGGCCGGCATACCGACACACCCGGACGAGTTGAAAAGTCATCGATGTATCACATTGGGGGAGCAGGTCGGTGACGATGAGTGGTTAATGACTGATGCCAACCAGCGGATCACCGTGAAAACAAAACCAAGGTTCTCTGTGAACCATACCGAGATCCGCAAAGCGGCAGTGCTGCGTAATATGGGGATCTCCATCTTTCCGGACTTCACCGTCAAGCAGGAGTTGGCGTCGGAAGCGTTGATCGAGGTGCTGCCGGATTGGCATGTTTCCGGTAACTATCAGGGGCAGGTGATCATGCAGTTTGCACAGACCCGATTCATACCGATACAGATACGGGTGTTTGTCGATTTCATGCTGAAGGCGTTTGAATCCGTACAGGACCGAATCTAGTGAACCTATGAGATGGTATCTTCCCTCCCGGCTTGCGCCGGGTCAGGCAAGGGGCCTCGATCCATCACACTCCTTGAGAAGCCCGAGGGTTATAGATTGGCGAGTGCGTTTCGATCAGGCGTATCTCCTTGGCCATGTCATGCGCCGGGTTGATAGCCGGCCCCCAGGCCGTTGAACGTCTCGAGGCGTTTTTCTTTCGCAATACGGTAAATGAGCATCAACTGAAGTCCCCATGCTCGATCTTGTTGAGCACTTGGGAGACCCAGCGACGCCCTTCAAAAGTATCGAACAGGTTACACGGGCGCTCACCACCGAGAGCTCCAACCGGAGAGTCCAACCATTGCATCGCTGCTTCCTTCGACTCCCAGGTTTCGATGGCCTGGTCGATCAAACGAGCAGCATCCAGAACCTCTTCGGAGGCTTCTCGGGTCAACGCTTTTCTGAGGTAAACCCGACTCATGTTGCTGGATCTCACATTGAGGATGGATAAAAACACCTCGCGAAGACCCGTTTCATCAACAATTCTCTTGACCCATTCACCGGGGACGCCCGTCCGAGACTGCTCAATGAACGCCTTGCGGCTTACCAGAACAGCAGATGGGATAACACCAAACACCTTCTCGTTTGCCATGCGACGTCCTCGAGCTGAAATAATCCTGTGCTTTGGACGGTAGCTTTTGGTGCTCTGTGTGGTCTGACCAACCGGAACGGTGAATTCTGTATCATCGCTTGCAGTAGACATGTTCTGCTCCGTAAACATCATTTTGATGTAACTGCAGCATCGTATTGATGTTTTCTCCATTCCGAGGCGTTGATCTCAGCCTGTGTGCCCGCTCCAGTCCGATTGACATCCATCAAGGCAAAACAGCGAAAAATCCATATCCTTCCGCCCCCGCTTTCGGAGGGATACCCATAAAAACCCGCCGGGTAATAACCCCGCTTCCAACATTCGTCTTCTTCTCTTAAATATTCGTTATAAAACAACCAATTAAATATCAATTCGGTTGGTATCACTTTGGTGGTATACACCGACCTAGCCGCTTTTTACCCCCGGTCCACCGTTGATCCAGATCAACATTCCCCGACCGCTCTATGCCGTAGTTTCACTCCCACACATGTGGGATGCATCGCCGTGATGAATCCTGTCCTGGGCAAGAGGTTTCAGGAGACCTAAATATGAGCCATTTGCTTGATCGACTCAGATACCTGAAGAGGAAGCCGCAGAGCTTCTCCGGCAACCATGGCCAGACCACGGACGAGAGCCGTGACTGGGAAGACGGTTACCGCCAGCGCTGGCAGCACGACAAGATCGTGCGCTCCACCCATGGCGTGAACTGCACCGGCTCCTGCAGCTGGAAGATCTACGTCAAGAACGGTCTGATCACCTGGGAGACCCAGCAGACCGACTATCCGCGCACCCGGCCGGACCTGCCCAACCACGAGCCGCGCGGCTGCCCCCGTGGTGCCAGCTACTCCTGGTATATCTACAGCGCCAACCGGTTGAAGTATCCGACCATCCGCAAGCGTCTGCTGCGGCTGTGGCGCGAGGCGCGTCTGCAGCATCAGGATCCGGTGTTGGCCTGGGCCTCGATCGTGCAGAACCCGGACAAGGCGAAATCCTACAAATCGGTGCGCGGTCAGGGCGGTTTCGTGCGTTCCAACTGGGACGAGGTCAACGAGATCATCGCCGCCTCCAACACCTACACCATCAAGCAGTACGGCCCCGACCGCGTGGTCGGTTTCTCGCCGATCCCGGCGATGTCGATGGTCTCCTACGCCGCCGGTGCCCGCTACCTGTCGCTGATCGGCGGTGCCTGCCTGAGCTTCTACGACTGGTACTGCGACCTGCCGCCCTCCTCGCCGCAGACCTGGGGCGAGCAGACCGACGTGCCGGAGTCGGCCGACTGGTACAACTCCAACTACATCATCGCCTGGGGCTCCAACGTTCCGCAGACCCGTACCCCGGACGCCCACTTCTTCACCGAGGTGCGCTACAAGGGCACCAAGACCGTGGCGGTGACGCCGGACTACTCCGAAGTGGCCAAGCTGTGCGACCAGTGGCTGAACCCGAAGCAGGGTACTGACGCGGCGATGGCGATGGCGATGGGCCACGTGATCCTGAAGGAGTTCTACGTCGACAAGCCCAGTGCCTACTTCAACGACTACGCGCGCAAGTACAGCGACATGCCGTTCCTGGTGCAGCTGGACAAGCGTGAAGACGGCTCCTATGCCGCCGGTCGCTTCATCCGCGCCGCGGACTTCGACGCCAACCTGGGCCAGGACAACAACCCGGACTGGAAAACCGTTGCCTTCGACAGCCAGAGCAACAGCTTCGTGGTGCCCAACGGCTCCATCGGCTTCCGCTGGGGCGAGCAGGGCAAGTGGAACATCGAGGAGAAGGAGGGCGGCAAGGGCGCCGATACCCAGCTGGCGCTGAGCCTGATCGACAGCCACGACGAGGTGGTCTCGGTCGGCTTCCCCTATTTCGGCGGGGTGGAAAACGAATACTTCACCAATAACGTGTTCGACGACGTGGTGCACCACAACCTGCCGGCCAAGCGGGTCAAGCTGGCCGACGGCAGCGAGTCGCTGCTGGTCACCGTCGGCGACCTGATGCTGGCCAACTACGGCGTCGACCGTGGCCTGGGCGGTGACTATGTCGCCAAGAGTTTCGACGACAATGCCCCCTACACCCCGGCCTGGCAGGAGCAGATCACCGGCGTCGACCGCAACGTGGTGATCAACATCGCCCGCGAGTTCGCCGATACCGCCGACAAGACCAAGGGCCGTTCGATGATCATCGTCGGTGCCGGTATGAACCACTGGTACCACATGGACATGAACTACCGCGGCCTGATCAACCTGCTGGTGATGTGCGGCTGCATCGGCCAGACCGGCGGCGGCTGGGCGCACTACGTGGGTCAGGAGAAGCTGCGTCCGCAGTGCGGCTGGCTGCCGCTGGCGTTCGGCCTCGACTGGCAGCGTCCGCCGCGCCACATGAACGGCACCTCCTTCTTCTACAACCACTCCAACCAGTGGCGCTACGAGAAGCTGGAGGTGAGCGAGATCCTCTCGCCGCTGGCCGACAAGTCCAAGTACACCGGCAGCCTGATCGACTTCAACGTGCGCTCCGAGCGCATGGGCTGGCTGCCCTCGGCACCGCAGCTGAACACCAACCCGCTGCATCTGGCCAAGGCCGCCGCGGCCGCCGGCAAGACGCCGCAGGAGTACACGGTCGAACAGCTGAAGAGCGGCAAGATCGCGTTCGCCGCGGAGGATCCGGACAACCCGGTGAACTTCCCGCGCAACATGTTTATCTGGCGCTCCAACCTGCTCGGCTCCTCCGGCAAGGGCCACGAGTACATGCTCAAGTACCTGCTCGGCACCAACCACTCGGTACTGGGCAAGGATCTCGGCGCCGAGGACGGTCCCAAGCCGGAAGAGGTGAAGTGGCATGAACAGGGCGCCGAAGGCAAGGTCGACCTGCTGGTGACGCTGGACTTCCGTATGTCCACCACCTGCCTCTACTCCGATATCGTGCTGCCGACCGCGACCTGGTACGAGAAGGACGACCTCAACACCTCGGACATGCACCCGTTCATCCATCCGCTGTCGGCCGCCACCGACCCGGCCTGGGAAGCACGCTCCGACTGGGATATCTACAAGGGGATCGCGCAGAAGTTCTCCGAGGTCTGCCCCGGCCACCTGGGCGTGGAGCAGGACCTGGTCACCGTGCCGCTGCTGCACGACACCGCCGGCGAGCTGGCCCAGCCCTACGACGTCAAGGACTGGAAAAAGGGCGAGTGCGACCCGGTACCGGGCAAGACGATGCCCAACCTGGCACTGGTCGAGCGCGACTACCCCAACACCTATGCCCGCTTCACCTCGATCGGTCCGCTGCTCGAGTCCGCCGGCAACGGCGGCAAGGGGATCAACTGGGATACCAAGCAAGAGGTCGAGCTGCTCAAGCAACTGAACTGGACCCACACCCAGCCGGGCGCCGGCGAAGGCCGCGCCAAGCTGGAGACCGCGATCGACGCCGCCGAGATGATCCTGGCGCTGGCGCCGGAGACCAACGGTCAGGTGGCGGTGAAGGCCTGGGAGGCGCTGGGCAAGTTCACCGGCCTGGATCACACCCACCTGGCGCTGCCGAAGGAGGAGGAGAAGATCCGCTTCCGCGACGTGCAGGCGCAGCCGCGCAAGATCATCTCCTCGCCGACCTGGTCCGGTCTGGAAGACGAACATGTCTCCTACAACGCCGGTTACACCAACGTGCATGAGCTGATCCCCTGGCGCACCCTGACCGGTCGTCAGCAGTACTACCAGGATCACCCGTGGATGCGCGACTTCGGCGAGGCGCTGCTGGTCTACCGGCCGCCGATCAACACCAAGTCGGTGAAGCCGATGCTGAACCACAAGTCCAACGGCAACCCGGAGATCGCGCTGAACTGGATCACCCCGCACCAGAAGTGGGGCATCCACTCCACCTACAGCGACAACCTGATCATGCTGACGCTGTCGCGCGGCGGCCCGATCATCTGGATGTCGGAGGTGGACGCGGCCAAGGTCGGCATCGAGGACAACGACTGGGTCGAGATCTTCAACTCCAACGGCGCCATCGCCGCCCGCGTGGTGGTCTCCCAGCGTGTCAACGAGGGGATGACGCTGATGTACCACGCCCAGGAGCGGATCGTGAACGTACCGGGCGCGGAAACCTCCGGCACCCGCGGCGGTATCCACAACTCGGTGACCCGCGCCTGCCCGAAACCGACCCACATGATCGGCGGCTACGCGCAGCAGTCCTATGGCTTTAACTACTACGGCACCGTCGGTTCCAACCGCGACGAGTTCGTTATCGTGCGCAAGATGAAGAACATCGACTGGCTGGATGGCGAGAACAACGACTACGTACAGGATCCTGTTCAGGAGGCCGCGAAATGAAAATCCGTTCTCAAGTCGGCATGGTGCTGAACCTCGACAAGTGCATCGGCTGTCACACCTGCTCGATCACCTGCAAGAACGTCTGGACCTCCCGTGAAGGGATGGAGTACGCCTGGTTCAACAACGTCGAGACCAAGCCCGGTATCGGCTACCCGAAAGAGTGGGAGAACCAGGACAAGTGGAAGGGCGGCTGGCGCCGCAAGCCGGACGGCAGCATCGAGCCGCGCATCGGCGGCAAGTGGCGGGTACTGGCGAACATCTTCGCCAACCCGGACCTGCCCGAGATCGACGACTACTACGAGCCGTTCGACTTCGACTACCAGCACCTGCACAACGCTCCCGAGGGCAAGCACCAGCCGGTGGCCCGGCCGCGCTCGCTGATCACCGGCGATCGCATGAAGAAGATCGAGTGGGGCCCGAACTGGGAGGAGATCCTCGGTACCGAGTTCAAGAAGCGCTCGAAGGACAAGAACTTCGACCACGTGCAGAAGGATATCTACGGCCAGTTCGAGAACACCTTCATGATGTACCTGCCGCGTCTGTGCGAGCACTGCCTTAACCCGGCCTGTGTCGCCAGCTGCCCCTCCGGCGCGATCTACAAGCGCGACGAGGACGGCATCGTGCTGATCGACCAGGACAAGTGCCGCGGCTGGCGCATGTGCGTCTCCGGCTGCCCGTACAAGAAGATCTACTACAACTGGAAAACCGGCAAGTCCGAGAAGTGCATCTTCTGCTACCCACGCATCGAGTCCGGTATGCCCACGGTCTGCTCCGAGACCTGTGTCGGCCGTATCCGCTACCTCGGCGTGCTGCTCTACGATGCCGACCGCATCGAAGAGGTGGCCGCCTCCGGCAACGAGCAGGACCTGTACGAGAAGCAGTTGGAGATCTTCCTCGACCCGTTCGACCCGGCGGTGATCGAGCAGGCGCGCCGCGACGGCGTTACCGACAGCGTGATCAAGGCGGCGCAGAACTCGCCGGTGTACAAGCTGGCGATGGACTGGAAACTGGCGCTGCCGCTGCACCCTGAATACCGCACCCTGCCGATGGTCTGGTACGTGCCGCCGCTGAGCCCGATCCAGTCCGCCGCCGACGCCGGCAAGATCGGCATGAACGGTGCCATCCCGGATGTGGACAGCCTGCGTATCCCGGTCAAGTACCTGGCCAACCTGCTCACCGCCGGTGACGAGAAGCCGGTGGTCGCCGCGCTGAAGAAGCTGCTGGCGATGCGCGCCTACAAGCGCGACGAACAGGTCGAGGGCAAGATCAATCTTCAGGTACTGGAGGACGCCGGTCTGACCGAGCACCAGGCCAAGGAGATGTACCGCTACCTCGCGATCGCCAACTACGAGGACCGCTTCGTCATTCCGACCAGCCACCGCGAGTTGGCCAAGGAAGCCTTCCCCGAGCGCAACGGCTGCGGCTTCAGCTTCGGCAACGGCTGTGCCGGCGGCGAGAGCGAGTTCAACCTGTTCGGGGCCAAGAAGCAGAACGTCACCATGGTCGAGAAGATCAGCGGCGTGCAGCAGGTGGACCCGAAACTGCTGCAGGATAGGGAGGTGGAAGATGCGTAGCCTGAACGTAATTTCGGCCCTGCTGGGCTACCCCGAAACCGAGCTGTTCGATGCCCGTCAGGCGTTGATCGACGAGGTAAGCGCGGACGCCGGTCTGACCGGCGCTCTGCGCGAGCGCCTGATCGCCTTTATCGAGCAGCTCTGCTCCACGGATCCGATGGATGCCCAGGAGAGCTACGTGTCACTGTTCGACCGTGGCCGCTCGCTGTCGCTGCTGCTGTTCGAGCATGTGCACGGCGAGAGCCGCGACCGCGGCCAGGCGATGGTGGACCTGATGTCGATCTACGAGCGCGAAGGGTTCCAGATCAACGTGCGCGAACTGCCCGACTACCTGCCGCTGTTCCTTGAGTTCCTGGCCCAGCGGCCGGAGCCCGAGGCACGCAAGTGGCTGGCCGACGTGGGCCATATCCTGGTGCTGCTGGAGGAGCGGCTGCGTCAGCGCGACAGCGGTTACGCGGTGCTGTTCGAATCGCTGCTGAGCCTGGCCGGCATCGAGGTGGCACACGAGGCGATGCGTGAAGAGTTGCGCGAGAAGGTGGCCGCCGAGGAGCGCGACGACACGCCCGAAGCGCTGGATCAGGTGTGGGAGGAGGAGATGGTGCGCTTTACCGAGAACAGCGCCCAGGAGTGCGGCGACGGTGCCATCGCCCAGCGCCGCCGGGAGCTGGATCAGGTCAGGCCGCTGAATATCCAGTCCTCCGCACAGCCGGTCCGTACCGAAACTGCGGGTTCATTCTGAGTCCGGGGAGAAGAGAAAATGTCTTATCTGAATGATCTGTTATTTGGCGTTTACCCCTACATCGCCGGCGCGATCTTCCTGATCGCCAGCTGGATCCGCTACGACCGCGAGCAGTACACCTGGCGCGCAAGCTCCAGCCAGATGCTGAACTCGAAAGGGTTCCGCCGCGCCAGCAACCTGTTCCATGTCGGCGTGCTGGTGATCTTCTTCGGCCACCTGGTCGGTCTGCTGACGCCGCATGCCCTGTATGCGCCGTTCATCTCCGCCGGCAACAAGCAGCTGCTGGCGATCATCGTCGGCGGCCTCGCCGGGGTGTCCTGCTGGATCGGCGCGCTGCTGCTGCTCAAGCGCCGGCTGAGCGATCCGCGGGTGCGCGCCACCGGCACCAAGGCGGACCTGTTCATCATCGCGCTGCTGTTCGTGCAGGTCAGTCTCGGCCTGCTGACCATCCCGTTCGCCATGCAGCACCTGGATGGCGGCGTGATGATCGACCTGGCGCACTGGGCTCAGGGTCTGGTCACCTTCCAGGCGGATGCGGCGAGTCATCTGGCCAATGTGGGTCCGATCTACAAGCTGCACATCTTCGTCGGCCTGACCATGTTCGTGGTGTTCCCCTTCACCCGCATGGTGCATATCTGGAGCGTACCGGTGAAATACTTCGCCCGTAACTACCAGGTCGTGCGTCAGCGCTGAGTGAAGGTGTCGGACAGGGTTGCGTGGGGAAAGCGCTAGTGGTGCCGGACAGGGTGGGGCATCGCTTTCCGGGACTCGCTGTGTGTGGGTGCGGGCCGATGTAGCCTCTTGCGTCTGACACGAGCTGGGCGCCCCCCCGTGAACCCGTCCCTGGGGGCTCCACTGCGCCATCCATGGCGCAGAGGGTCAGCCGCAAGAGGCTACACCGACCCTCGCCGGGCACCGCCTTAAGCAGCACCTAAGCCACCACCCTAGGCACCACCTTAGAAAACAACCGGATTCACCGACAAAGAATCATGAGGTACCCGCTATGCAGATGATCGAACTGACCCAGGTGAATGACGACACACCGGCATTCGATGCGATCGTCGTCAACGGCAAGACCCTGGACGAGCAGCGCATCGCGCAGGAGATCCAGTACTACCCGGCCGACTCGCTGGAAGCCTCGCGCGCCCAGGCGGTACAGGCGCTGGTGATCCGCGAACTGCTGCTGCAGCGCATAGCCGAACTGGGGCTGGAGGTGGCGAACGAAGACGCCGACGACGAAGAGGCGCTGATCCAGCAACTGATCGAACACGAAGTGGAACTGCCGCAGGCGACCGACGAAGTGTGCCGGCGCTACTTCGACGCCAACCGCGACAAGTTCTGCACCCAGCCGCTGCTGGCTGTCTCCCATATCCTGCTCGCCGCGGCGCCGGATGCTCTGGACGAGCGCGCCGAACGCAAGGCCCAGGCCGAAGCGCTGATCGAGGCGCTGCAGCAGGATCCGCAGCTCTTTGCCGAGATCGCCCGCCAGCATTCCGACTGCCCCTCCAAGGAGCTGGGCGGCGAGCTGGGACAGATCGACAAGGGCCAGACCGTGGCCGAGTTCGAGCGGCAGATCTTCACCCTGCCCGAAGGGCTGGCCGAGCGTCCGATCGAGAGCCGCTACGGCTTCCACGTCACCCGCATCGACAAGCGCATCGACGGCGAACCCCTGCCCTACGAGGCGGTGGAAAACCGCATCCGCGGCTACCTGATCGAGCGCAACTACCGTCGCGCCGTCAACCAGTACATCCAACTGCTGGTCTCCGACGCGCAGATCGAGGGGATCGCCCTGCAGGGGGCCGACTCCCTGCTGGTGCAGTAACGGAAGCGAGAGGTAGGCGCGATGCTGACCGACCTGCTGCACAACAACCGGCGCTGGGCCGCACGTATCGAACGCGAGCAGCCGCCCGCCAAAAAAATTGAGCCAGATCAACTTTGGTGTCGTTAGGGGTGGGTGGTACCTCCATAGGGGAATAGGGCAGCCCGGGAAACGCCGTCAATAATCACTGAACCCGAAACAGAGGACCCATGTGATGACGCAGCCGACGACACACACGACCCAGGCCGGCAACGGCCTGATCGACGGCCTGGGCAGGAAGATCGACTATATCCGCCTGTCCGTGACCGATCGTTGTGATTTCCGCTGCGTCTACTGCATGGCCGAGGATGTCCAGTTCCTGCCCCGCGCCCGCATCCTGTCGCTGGAGGAGATCGAAACCCTGGGGCGCTGCTTCGTCGACATGGGGATCAAGCGGATCCGCCTCACCGGCGGCGAACCGCTGGTGCGGCGCGGCATCGTCGATCTGGTGGCGCGGCTGGCGGCACTGCCGGGACTGGACGAGGTGGTGATGACCACCAACGGCTCCCAACTCCACCGCCTGGCCAGGCCGCTGAAGGAGGCGGGCCTGAAGCGGCTCAACATCAGCCTCGACAGCCTCAAGCCGGAACGCTTCGCGGCGATGACCAGGCGCAGCAAGCTGTGCCAGGTGATCGCCGGTATCGACGCCGCCGTGCAGGCGGGCTTTTCGCGGATCAAGCTGAACAGCGTCATCATGCGCGGCCACAACGACGACGAGATCCACGCGCTGCTGGCGTTCGCCCAGGCGCGCGGCATCGACATCAGCTACATCGAGGAGATGCCGCTGGGTCAGGTCACCAGCCACGACCGCCGCCAGGCCTACTGCTCCAGCGACGACGTCAAACGGGTGATCGAAAGCCGCTACCAACTGATGCCCTGTGCCGACAGGACCGGCGGTCCTTCGCGCTACTACCGCATCCCCGGCCTGCCGGGCCGGGTCGGCTTCATCTCCCCGCACAGCCATAACTTCTGCGACAGCTGCAACCGCCTGCGGGTCACCGCCGAAGGCCGCCTGCTGCTCTGCCTCGGGCAGGAGCACTCGGTGGATCTGCGTGAACTGCTGCGGCGTTATCCCGGCGAGGAGGGCCGGATCCAAAAGAGAGTACGTGAGGCGATTCGGCACAAGCCCTCCGGGCATACCTTCGCCGATCGCGATGCGCCTCAGGTGCTGCGTTTCATGAACATGACAGGTGGGTAACAAGAGATGAGATCGATGTGGAGCAGTGAAGACGCCCAGTTGCGGGCGTCGCAGCAGGTGCGCGGACATACCTTGCTGTCCGCGCTGGACGACCGCCAGTTCGGAGAACTGATGGCTTCGGCAAAACTGGTTCACCTGCAAGCCCGGGAAACCCTGTTCCTGCAGGGCGACGAGGCGGAGCGCGTGTTCATCGTGCTCGACGGCAGCATCAAATTCTTCCGCCTCAGCGCCAACGGACGCGAGATCGTCATCAACGTGCTGAGCGAGAACGACCCGGTCGCCGAAGCGGCGATGTTCATGTCCGAAAAACACTATCCGGCCAACGCCAGCGCCATCGAAAACTGTCGTCTACTGGCGTTCAACGGTCAGGTGTACCAGCATCTGCTGCGGCAATCGACCGCCAGTTGCTTCGGCGTCATGGCCTCCATGGCCACCCGCCTGCAGCGTAGCATGGCGGAGATCGAGACCCTGACCCAGCAGGACGCCTCTCACCGCGTGGCCCGCTTTATCCTCAGCCTGGTGGACGACAGCGAACGCGGCGCGGTCGTGGTCAAGCTGCCGGTGGCCAAGCAACTGATCGCGGCACGCCTGGCGATGCAGCCGGAGACCTTCTCGCGGGTGATCAAGGCGCTGAAGCAGAAGGGGCTGTTGCAGGTCAACGGCGGCATGCTGACGATCCCCAGCGTAACCGGTCTGCGGCGCTGGGCGGTATGACCCGAAGGCGCGATCTGCCGCTGGTCTACGCCTGCTCGGGCTGCTCCGACGTGGCGCAACTGGCCAACGACGTCGCGGTACAGCTGGACCATCGGCGCAAGGCGGAGATGTCCTGCATCTCCGGCGTCGGCGGCGGGGTGCCGGCACTGGTCAGGATCGCCCGCTCCGGACGGCCGATCATCGCCATCGACGGCTGCCGGCTGCACTGCGTTGCCGCCTGCCTGGCCACCTGCGACGTCGAAGCGGATGAACATGTGCGCCTGTACGAACAGGGTTACAAGAAGCGGATCGGGCGCAAGACCGATGCCGCCGAGGTGGACAAGGTCGCTGTCCATGTCGAGGGGCTGATCGAGATGTTGAACCTGGATCAGTACGGCTGAATGGAGCGACTGGCCAAGTATTTTTGATCCCGTTTGGAACGCCGCACCGGAATCTCCAGGCAGAGAGGGGTGTTGCTTTCCGGGACCGTCTGCCGCCAGGGAGGGCGGCAGCGAGCCCCCATGGATGGGTTCACGGCGTGTCCCGGAAAGCAATTCCCCTCTCTGCCCGGCACGGGTTGCCATGAATCGAGAGATCCCAAACAGGTCACTATTAATCAGGACAATAAAGATGGGACATGCCAAAGAGAACGCGGTGTTCGTGCCGCTCAATATCGCCGTGCTGACGGTATCCGACACCCGCACCTGCGAGACCGATACCTCCGGCGACACCCTGCAGTCGGCGCTGGAAGAGAGCGGCCACCGCCTGGCCGATCGCAGCATCCGCCCCGACGATATCTACCAACTGCGGGCACAGGTGTCGCAGTGGATCGCCGACGCCGAGATCCAGGTGATCCTGGTCACCGGCGGTACCGGCTTCACGCTGCGCGACAACACACCGGAGGCGCTGCTGCCGCTGTTCGACAAACAGATCGAGGGCTACGGCGAGCTGTTCCGCCAGATCTCCTTCGACGAGATCGGCACCTCCACCATACAGTCCCGCGCCGTGGCCGGGGTGGCGAACCGCACCGTGATCTTCGCCATGCCCGGTTCGCCGCGGGCCTGCCGTACCGCCTGGGAGCGGGTGATCCGCGAGCAGCTCGATGCCCGCCAGCGCCCCTGCAACTTCGTCGAGATGGTACTGCCCGATGCGGTCAGCGCCTGCGGGCCGCGGTCATGAGCGGCTGCGGATGCGACAGCGGCGGCCTGATGCCGCTGGACGAGGGGTTGGCACGGCTGCTGGCCGATGTCGAACCGATCGCCGACATCGAGATCGTGTCGCTTGAACAGGCCTGCGGGCGAGTGCTGGCACAGGAGCTGACCTCCGCCATCGCGGTACCGCCGGCGGACAACAGCGCCATGGACGGCTACGCCGTCGACACCGAGAGCCTGCCGCAGGATCTGCTGTTGCCGATCAGCCAGCGCATCCCGGCCGGAGTACGGGGTGAACCGCTGCTGCCCGGCACCGCGGCACGGATCTTCACCGGCTCCGAAATTCCCCCCGGCGCCGACGCCGTGATCATGCAGGAGCAGTGCGACGCTATCGGCGAGTGCGTACAGCTCACACGCCGGCCGTTGCCCGGTGACCATATCCGCCCGGCCGGGCAGGATATCCGTCCCGGCCGGCGCGTGGTGAGCGCCGGTACCCGGCTCGATGCCCGCCACCTGGGCGTGATCGCCTCGGTCGGCATCGGCCAGGTACAGGTGCACCGACGCCTGCGCGTGGTGGTGATGAACACCGGCGATGAACTGCTGATGCCGGGGCAACCGAATCAGCCAGGCAAGATCTACAACTCCAACTACTTCACCCTGCGCGGCCTGCTCGAACCGCTCGGCATCGACGTGCTGTTCTCCGGCGTGATCGACGATACCCCGGCGGCCACCCGCGATGCGCTGGCGCAGGCCGCCGAACAGGGCGACCTGATCCTCAGCAGCGGCGGCGTCTCGGTCGGCGAGGAGGATCACGTCAAGGCGGCGGTGGAGAGCCTGGGCGAACTCAGCCTCTGGCGGCTGGCGATCAAGCCCGGCAAGCCGCTGGCCTACGGCCGGGTCTGCGGCACGCCGTTCATCGGTCTGCCCGGCAACCCGGCCGCGGTGCTGGTCACCTTCCTGATCCTGGCCCGGCCCTATCTGCTCAAGCTGCAGGGGTGTACCGACACCGCACCCGCAACGCTGCCGATTGCGGCCGGATTTGCCCGCGACAAGGCGATCCCGCGGGACGAGTTCCTGCGCGTGCGCTTGCTGTCGGGCGAGCAGGGGCTGGTGGTGGCGCCGCTGGATAACCAGAGTTCCGGCGTGCTCAGCTCGGCGGCGAAAGCGGACGGCCTGGTGCGGATCCCGGCGGGACAGAGCGTCGCCGAGGGGCAGCCGCTGGCGTTCTACCCCTTCCACGGTCTGCTGGGCTGAGGCCGTGGACAACAGCGGTATCGTCACCGGCCTTGCGGCCGTGGTGCTGGCCGGCGGCCAGGGTCGACGCATGGGCGGACAGGACAAGGGGCTGGTGCCGTTCCGCCAGGCACCGATGGTGCGTTGGACACTGGATCGAGTGCGCGCCGAAGTCGGGCGGGTGCTGATCAGCTGCAACCGCAACCCGCTGGAATACGCCCGCCTCGGCGTGCCGCTGGTGCGCGACCGTTATCGGGGCTACAGCGGGCCGCTGTGCGGCATACAGGCGGCTCTGGCCGCGCTGGAACCGGAGGTCAGCCATCTGCTGGTGCTGCCCTGCGATACACCCCTGCTCAGCCGCGGCCTGATCCGCACGCTGATCGACGCGGCCCGACAACGGCCCGACGCGATCATATACCTGTTGAGCGAGGGTCAGCCGCACTACCTGCACGCGGTCATCCCCTGCCGCTATCGCGACAGTCTGGATCTCTGGCTGGAATCGGGTCAAAAGGCGGTCGGGCGCTGGTATGCCCAGCACCCGGTGGCGACCCTGAGGGTGGACGAGCAGGCGCACCGCCTGCTTAATCTGAACAGTCCGGAGCAGCTCCGGGCCAGCGCCTAGTGCGCCAGAAAATCGACTGCGCGACTCGTGAGCTGCGTTGCGCGGTGTCCTCGAGTTATCCCTGCCGGGCGATAAACATCGCGGTGACGGTGTCCATGGTGTCGATATGGTTGACCAGCCAGGGCACCACACTGCCGCTCAAGTAACGCTGCAGATCCTGCGCCTCCATGCCGTCTTTCCACTGCAGCACTACCTGGGCCAGTTCGGCGAGTACCCGATCATGCTCACCCTTGTGCACCGGATAGACGGGGAAGCCGGTGCGCTCCATCTCCCGCTGCTCATGGGCGAAGTGGGCGCGGTTGTGTTCGCAGAACTGCTCCAGCAGCGCCGTTGCCCGCGAGCGGTCTTGGTCGGCACCGCTGGCTAACTGCTCCAGTTCGGCGTGCAGTTGGTTGATCAGTTCGCCCGCGGCGGCGTGATCCTCGTTCATGAAGTCGATGGCGACAGAGGGCAGGGTATCGTCGGTGATAAGGGTCATTCGGGCACCTGTAATTGACTCGTTGCATTACCCGCACTCTAGCCGATCGACGGCCGGCGCTGCTTGATCGATATCAAGCCGTACCCGAGTATTTTACTCGGCTTCCAGGGGCCGGTTTTTCTGTGAAAAGTTAACCTGGATCAAGGAGTTGAGCGAATAACGGCGTAAATACCCCCGCTCTACCACTTTCGAGATATGGCCGGGTCCAGGCCCCCGTGCGAAGGTGAATCCAGCCTGTATCGAATACCGGGTTTACCACTAGAGGAGCGAAATCATGGGTGCTCAATCCCCCCTCATGGCCGCCGATATCATGTCGAGCGAACTGCTGATGGTCCAGGAACACTGGTCGCTGCAGAGCCTGATCGGATTCTTTGTCCGTCACCGGATTACCGGTGCACCGGTCGTGCGCGAGCAGACCCGGGAAGCGGTCGGCGTGGTCAGCCTGACCGATCTGCTGACCTTCGATGCCAAGCCCAACCACAGCCTGGGCGAGAACCCGATGGCGCAGTACTACTACAGCGCCATGGAGGGGGCGAGCATCGACGACCTCGGGATTCAGGAGGGCAACCCGCACCTGAGCCACCTGGTCGGCGAGATCATGACCCCGACGATCGTCAGCGCGCCTGCGTCGATGCCGGTCACGGAACTGGCCACGATCCTGTGCGACAAGGGTATCCACCGCATCTTCATCACCGAAGGCAAGAACCTGTGCGGCGTCGTCTCCACACTGGATATCCTCAAGCATCTGGACAAGGTCTGTCTGCAGGTCTACCCCGCGCGGGCGGCAGCGGAGGGGTGCGGATGCTCACACTGAAATACTTCGCGAGCCTGCGCGAACAGCTCGATCTGGACGAAGAGCGGATCGACTGCCCGACCGGGATCGGCACCCTGGCCGAACTGATCGCATACCTGTCCCGTCGAGGTCAGGCCTGGCACCGGCTGCTCACCACCACGCCGGTGCTCGCCGCCGTGAACCAGGAGATCTGCGGCCTGCAGCAGACAATAGAAGACGGCGACGAGATCGCGTTCTTTCCGCCGGTAACGGGGGGGTAGCACTCTGTCCCGGTCATTGTCTCCGCACTGCGGAGACAATCTCTTGGTTCGGGAAGGTTTCGGTGACGTGCGGCATATGATGCAGGGGCCTTGCGCGAAGTCGCGTCCGGGACAGTAAGGATACAAGGGTAGTTGCGATCTGGCCCCCTCTGTCAGGATTGATGTCGTCCCCTTTGTTACACTCTCTTAATCCTTAAGGGGCGAACGGAGATTTGCATGCCTCGTTATCCAGAAGAGCGGCGTCAGGCCGTTGTGGCCAAGTTGTTA
>Ga0214472_10001117_pt1 | contig 30844 bp, 32 predicted proteins | sample RVTome_6_FD_207662 | JGI IMG/M metagenome (GOLD analysis project Ga0214472, IMG submission 207662) | Soil microbial communities from uranium-contaminated site in the Upper Colorado River Basin, Wyoming, United States - RVT140D175 | ecosystem: Environmental > Terrestrial > Soil > Contaminated >...
GCGCGCTCACATCAGTGATGCCATGACAACAATCAAGGGTCAGGGTGTGGACAGTGCCAAGCGCGCTCACATCAGTAATGGCATAGCAACAACTAAGTGTCAGGGTGTGAACAGAACCAAGCGCGCTCACATCAGTGATGCCAGAGCAAGAACTAAGTGTCAAGCCATACAACGAGGAAAGAAGGCGAAAATCGAAATTTTGATAAAAATTATGTTGTGCTCTTTCCAGCGAGGCGAAATCAAAAAGTTTACTCACTGTACTCCAGGTGATGTTGATTTCCATTTGTAAAAATGGATGCTTGGCCTGGAATTCAACCAGGTTTAAACAATTCTCCAGAGTTGAGGTATAAACACAACCGGTTGATATGCAGTGGCGTGGAAGAGCTCGCACAAAACTATAAAAAGTACGATTCACGCAAGCCAACGCCAACACATCCCGCGCCTCCAGGAATGGAATGATGTGTCCCACCCACACATCAAAGTTCAGTTCAATGGTTTCGTCCATGCGCAAATGCAAATGCAAATGCGAAGAAACAAAGAACAATGAAGAAATTGAGTTGGCCATTCGCCTTACATACCCGTTCGCCTACGTACGCTTTCGCCGTTTCTTGCAGAATCAACAATTGTTGGTTCGCTGAATGGCAAGCCCGCTTTTTCCTCACAAACTTTTTCGCCGTTTGTTGTAGGCGTTGTATTGTTATTTCGCTGAAATAAGAAATTGACTGGCCATTCAGCAAAGTGACCGCTTTGAGTCCAACTTTGAAGACAGCCTGCAACACGGCCGCATGCTGGGGTTTGAGCAAATTGCATAATAATTTTCCGCCAAGACACACATTGACTTATTTATTTAATACATCTTTGATGGCATTGCGCAAATATTTTTGCATCCTTGAATCTCAAGCCTGTGCACCGTGCAAAGCGAGCTCACATCGAACACATGAGGCAATCAACAATCTTCAGCATGTGGACAGAACCAAGCGCGCTCACATCGGTTATGCCTTTGCAATCACGAAGTGTCAGGGTGTGGACAATGCCAAGCGCGCTCACATCGATTATGCCATCACAATTCACAAGTGTCAGGGTGTGGACAGTGCCAAGCGCACTCACATCAGTTATGCCTTTGCAATTACGAAGTGTCAGGGTGTGAACAGAGCCAAGCGCGCTCACATCAGTAATGCCACGGCAAAGATCAAGGGTGAGGGTGTGGACAGTGCCAAGCGCGCTCACATCTGTGATTCCGTCACAAAAATAAAGTTTCAATGTGTGAACAGAGCCAAGCGCGCTCACGTTAGCAATGGCATAGCAAGAACTCAGTGTCAGGGTGTGGACAGAGCCAAGCGCGCTCACGTTTTTGATGCCAGAGCAAGAACTCAGTGTCAGGGTGTGGACAGAGCTAAGTGCGCTCACATCAGTGATGCCATTACAATACCAAAGCTTCAATGTGTGGACAGAGCCAAGCGCGCTCACATCAGTAATGGCATAGCAAGAACAAAGTTTCAATGTGTGAACAGAGCCAAGCGCGCTCACATCAGTGATGCCCGAACAATTCCAAAGTGTCAGCGTGTGGACAGAGCCAAGCGCGCTCACATCTGTGATTCCATTACAACAATCAAGGGTAAGGGTGTGAACAGAGCCAAGCGCTCTCACATCAGTAATGCCACGGCAAAGATCAAGGGTGAGGGTGTGAACAGAGCCAATCGCGCTGATATCAGGGGTGCGCAGGGAGCAATGCATCAAATTGATTTTCATTTGTAAAAATGGATGCTTGGCCTGGAATTCAACAAGGTTGAAACAATTTTCCAGACTTGAGTCATGAACACATCCGGTTGATATAGAGTGGCGGGGAAGAGCTCGCACAAAACCATAAAAAATACGATTCACGCAAGCCAAAGCCAGCACATCGCGCGCCTTCAGGAATGGAATGATGTGTCCCACCCACACATCAAAAGGAAAGTGAGGTTCCGTGGTTTCGTCCATGCGCAAATGCGAAGAAACAAAGAAGAATGAAGAAATTGAGTTGGCCATTCGCCTTACATACCCATGCACTTACGTATGCTTTCGCCGTTTTTTGCAGGCTTTGTATTGTTGTTTCGCTGATTGGCGAGCCCGCTTTTCCTTGGCACACGTGCGCTCGACATCATTTTGTTGCTGCCGCGCCTTGGCCTTGCACAGCCGGTGCTCGTACTTGGCCACCTTTTTTTGCAGTTCTTGCCCGCGGCAATCGCTCTTCTTCTTTTTCGTCATTTTTGCAAAAACAAATTTTGCACTCAATCAAGACGCCATTTTTTTCTTTCTTTTATGATCGCTGGGAACCTGCCGGACACACCCAGCGCTGGAATGGCTGCCGTGACCTGCTTTGGCTTGCACAACCTGGGGAACACGTGCTACCTGAATGCACTCATTCAGTTCCTGGTCTCATTCAAAAGCGTGGCCGCCCATTTTCTCGCGCACGTGGACAGCCGCACCGAACCCGATCAAACCAAGCGCATCCTTCGAAACCTGATTGCCTCTGTGTTGCTTCCAAAAGACGCGGTTTATATCTATAATGTGAAGGGAATCCTGCAAGAGCTGCACCGTTGCACCGCCGACTTTGGCATGGTGGGCATCCCAGATTGTGTGGACATGGCATTTACGTTGCTTGCCGATCGCTGGGCGCTTCCCAGCCTGTTCAGCAGTCAGTTTAACCTGGCCGTCAAGTGCACCGCGTGCCAGCACGAAATCGTAAAGCTGCAACCACCCCAAAATCAGGTGCATGTTTCGCCCGACACCCGGCCGTTTGCATCCCAAATACTTTTCACACGCCCGCAACGTTTGGAAGGATACAAATGTGACGGCTGCCAATCAATCGGCACGTCCAACCAAGTGTCGGTCATGGCTAAAGTGCCCCGTGTGCTGGTCATCACCTGCCACGCACCCTTTCCTGCATGCCAAGTGCCGAAATGCTTCACGCTTGAACTGCGGGACCATAAATATACGTTTCAGCTCAAAGCAGTGGTTGCGCTTGCGCATGCGCACTATACCACCACCGCCATGCGGTGCATGCAAAGCCACGACGCCATCATTCAGCACAGTGACGACCGCTGCCGGTTTGTGCCCAACTTTGAAGACAGCCTGCAACACGGCCGCGTGCTGGGGTTTGAACAAATTGCAGAATAATTTAACGCCAAGACACACATTGACTTATTTACTTATTCAATACAGGCAGCCTATCATACATACAAAGTGCCAAGCGCGCTTACATCGGTTATGCTTACACCATGAATCTTCAGCGTATGGACAGAGCGAAGCGCGCTCACATTGGTTATGCCATAACAATGCGAAATCTTCAATGTGTGGACAGAGCCAAGTGCGCTCACATCAGTTATGCCACCACATTCCAAAAGTGTCAGCTTGTGGACAGAGCCAAGCGCATTCACATCGCGCACACGAGAGCAAGAACTCAGTGTCAGGGTGTGGACAGAGCGAAGTGCGCTCACATCGGTAATGCCATTACAACATGAAAGTTCCAGCGTGTGGACAGAGCCCAGCGCGCTCACATCGCGCACACGAGAGCAATCAACAATCTTCAGCATGTGGACAGAACCAAGCGCGCTCACATCTGTGATGCCAGAGCAAGAACGCAGTGTCAGGGTGTAGACAGATCCAAGCGCGTTCACATCGGTTATGCCATAACAATAGTCGAGTGTCAGGGTGTGGACAGAGCCAAGCGCGCTCACATCTGTGATTCCATTACAACAATCAAGGGTAAGGGTGTGAACAGAGCCAAGCGCGTTCACATCGGTTATGCCATTACAACATGCAAGTTCCAACATGTGGACAGAGCCAAGCGCGCTCACATCAGTAATGCCATTACAACATGCAAGTTCCAACATGTGGACAGAGCCAAGCGCGCTCATATCGGTAATGCCATCACAATTCCAAATTGTCAGCGTGTGGACAGAGCCAAGTGCGCTCACATCGGTTATGCCACTACAATATGAAAGAGTCAGAGTGTGGACAGAGCCAAGCGCGCTCACATCGGTGACGCCTTTACACGATTGAAGTCTGAGCTTGTGGACAGAGCCAAGCGCGCTCACATCGGTGAGGTTACAATTCAAAAGCGTTAGCGTGTGCAACGAGGAAAGGGGGCTTAGATCACACAATCCAGTCGTTTGCAACACCGACACATTGAGAGCTATTTGTAGAAATGGGTGTTTGGCTTGGAATTCACCAAGTTTTAAACAACGTTCCAGATTGGACGGAGAAAAACTGCGGGTTGATGAGATGCAGTGGCGGGGAAGAGCTTGAACAAAACCATAAAAAGTACGATTCACGCAAGCCAAAGCCAACACATCGCGTGCCTCCAGGAATGGAATGATGTGGCCCACCCACACATCAAAGTTAAGTTCAATGGTTTCATCCATGCGCAAATGCAAATGCAAAGAAACAAATAAAATTGAGAAATTGATCGGCCATTCGGCTCACATCCGCTTTCGCTTAAATAAACCGACTGGCTATTCGGCTCACATCCGCTTTCGCCATTTGTTGCAGGTGGTGTATTATTATTTCGCTGAAATAAAGAAATTGACTGGCCATAGGCTCACATAGCCTGCAACACGGCCGCGTGCTGGGGTTTGAACAAATTATTCAATAAAACCTCCTGCGTGTGCGTTCCCTTCCACTCAACTTTTTTAGACTAGCGTTCAAGGTATGGCCGCACCGCCGCAACGCGTTCAATCCCAGCCCAGTGTGAGCACGTCAAAAATTATTCGTCGTCAACGAGGCGGCACGCCGCCCCCTTTTTCTCCACCTTTACCCAGCGGCTCGCCGTTTGGACAACCGTATGCAGTGGTGTACACGCAACCCGCAGCGCAGCGCCAACCCATGCGGCCAAACGGCGTGCCGGAAGAAGCATACTCGTGCATATACGACCCCACTGGTGAAACGGAGTACCGCACCACAAGCACGGGCCAGGTGCTGCGGCGGAAGCGCGTGATCGCCGTGCCTAAAAGCGGGAATAGCAGCACAGCGAGCGAGACGCAGCAAGGGCAATCCAAGAATGATGCACGCACCGGATCGCCCGCACGAGTGAGTCCGCCCCGCTTTTGTTCAGAGCCGGTGATGGGCAGGAAGCATGTGACCGAGTCGGAGGGGGGCTCGCCGTCGCACTCTGAAAACGTGTTGACCTGGTTTGAAGAAGAGCCGGTGACCAACTACAATGCGCCGCTGCTTGCTTCCAAGGGCGTGCGCATCAACAACATGCAAACCCTGGGCCGTTTTTTTGTGCTAGTGGTGCTGAGCTTGGCCATTTTGGCGCTGGCGTCGTTCATGGTCATTTATATTGTGACGAGTGGGCGCAACGAGACGAGTCTGACGGTGTGGACCGGGTTGATTGGCACCGTGTTTGGGGTGTGGATTCCGCAACCAAAGATTCCGAAAGTGGATATGAATCAATCCCATTCTACCCCCACGATGCTTCACCCGGCCGCACCGCTACCCGAACCCCCCGATCTCGAACTTGGGGTCAAATAAAATGACTCACTTGCACGGCAACGAAATGCACAGCACCTGCTTTCCTTCCTTTTTCTTTTTGGGCTTGGGCTTGGGTTGTGGGCGGGGAACGGGCAGCGAGCCTTGCACATCCACTAACGACACCAAGTCAAAGTGCATGCCAAAGTCGGCGTACGGAAACAGCGTGTGTCCTGCATCGCCCCACTTTTTACCCCAGCTGTTGCGCAACACGAAGCCAGAGTCGTTGTAACCCACCACGGCCATGGCGTGAATGGCAAGGCGCGTCGGCTTTTTCTCGCCGGCTGCCCACATGCGCCAGCCATAGTTGTACACAGGCACGGAAATGTAGCACGGACCGTACGTGACGAGCGCGCGCTTCAGCCCCTCCTGTGTTTGGACGGACGCATATCCCTGAATCCGGTAACCGCCGGCCTCCTTCAGCGCCTCCCGTGGAATGATGCTGGGCTCTTTGTTTGGGTTGTAGGGGAAGCGGTCCTCGCAGCAGCTGCCCATGCTTTTCAGGATGTTGCACATGTCCCGGGGATACATGCCACCATCCGGCTTGTTCCTGCGGTGCGCGTACACAAAGTTGGGGCTCATGTACCCCTGGAAGCCGCAGTCCTGGCGTTCCTGGTATTCCTTGATGGCAGCGGCCACAAACGCCACACACGTGGGACGCGAGCCTTGGTTTCGCACGGGTGGCAAATGCTTCCTCAGGTCAAGAGCTGCGGGCAGCTTGGCCTGAACTGCATGCTTCTGCAGCAAGTTGGTTTGGGCGGCGTGCAGGTGCACCGCATTGGTGGGACTGTGAATGCTTTCGAAAATCCAGTCGCGCTGGTCCAGGTCGTTGCGCTCAGCGCCCGTGGCGTAGTTTGAGAGGTGCAGATCCACCACCACGTCCTCAAAATCAGTCATAAATGAAATGTGTTGCTTCCCTACACCAAATTTTTATTTCCATTTTGTGCGCCGTCCAAACAGATTAAAGTGGATCATATTCATGGGAACATTGTGCACAAAACGGTGCACACAGCTTGAAAATTCCGTGAGCGAATGCCCGATCTGTCTTGAAAATTTACTCGGAACAAAAGTGAACGAAAGGTGGACGTGTGCGCGCTGCATCAAATGCTTCCATCACAAATGCATTCAAACGTGGAACACCCAAAGTCGGAGCGGCCGCTCCAGCTGCCCCACGTGCCGAAAGCCAATTATTTTAACATGATGAAAAGGAAACAAGATCATGATTTGCTGAATGAAAAATGCCAAAACCTCACCATTCACCAAATGTCAAGGGCGTTCACATTCTTCTCTTTATTCAGTTTCCTTCGTCTTCCAATCATCATGGCGCCAACCGCGGCTGACGTACCCTTTTCCAACATCAAAAAGTGTTGTTGCTTACGGCAGCACCCAATTTTGAAGCGCTCGCCTCCAGTGGAAGTGATCATTCTCACAGCGGAAAGGAAACCGCATCGAATTTTCTTGCCCGAAAACTCTCTGAACGAGAACGAGTTTGAATTGCTCAAGCAACTGGACTACCATCACAAGCCGAGCGTGGACGCAAACGGGCAACGATTCTATGAGCTTTCGGACAATGCGCAAAAATTTTTGCTTGATGCAGCCATCACCATTTGTTACATTTCTGGCGAACTCCAAAAAGCAAAGGCAACGTTTCCGGCACGATTGGTGGAATGGACATTCTTGCAGTTACAAAGGCTCGGCATCCGGCCCAAATTTTTTGTGCCCACGCATTCCAGTGGCCCACCCTGTTCTTGTCTCAACTGTCATCAGCGGAGAATCCAGTTTCAGATTTTTGTCAGCGCTCGCTCCCCACCTCGGAGTTTGCCAAATGTTGCAGCGTAAGCTTTGTAAAAAATAAAAAGGTCACATCTTTGAAATTTAAAACTGTGCGCCATGAGCAAACCAAGAAAAGCCAGGGGAAAGGGTCGCACACGAATATACCTTGATAACAACGCCACAACATTCATGTCGGCTGCGACGCAGCGGGAGTTGGACAGATACACCAGCGTAGGCAACCCCTCATCTTTTTATCCAGAGGCGCAGGATGCAAAGAATGCGATTGATGCGCGCACCAAACAGGTGCTGAGTAAAGTGCTGGGCGGCGTGAATGTGTACGAGCAGTTTCAGGTGATCTTCACTTCCGGCGCGTCAGAGGCAAATGCAACGTTCCTGCGCATGGTAAAGGATGCCTTTGACAGACAAGAGCGGCGTCCCGTGAGTTTGGGCGTGTTGACTTCGGCTGTTGAGCACCACTCGATGTTGGCGGCGGTGAAGCACACACCACAAATTAGGTCCGTGACCGTGGACCCCGGTCCGGATGGAGTGGTGAGCACGCAAGTCGTGAACGAGGTGCTCAACAATGCTCCTTTTATTCAGCTGGTGAGCATCATGAGCGCAAACAATGAGACTGGCGCCATAAATCCAGTGAATTCAATCGGTAGGGCTGCGCACGCCCACCGCGCCATCTTTCATACCGACGCCACCCAAACCTTTGGCAAGCTCACGCACCAGTCCTACCAGAGCGTGGATGCGCTGTCCATGTCGTTTCACAAAGTGTACGGCCCCATCGGCGTGGGCATGCTGCTGATTAAAAAGTCGGTGGTGCGTGAGTTGGACCTGCAAGCCGTGATTCCAGGCACGCAAAATGACGGACTGCGCGGCGGCACCGTGAATGCGGCTTTGATCATGGCGGGGTTACATGCTCTGGATGAAACGTGGCACGGCCGCGCGAAAAAGAACGCGCACCTCCGTCAGTTTCAAAACTGCTTGATCAAGGACATGCGGTCCGCGTTCCATGGCCACTTGGCTTGGTTTGAGGACTTTGTGTCCAGAGCAGACAAGAGTCAAGCGTTTGCCGGCACGTGGGTGCTGGTGTTTGGGCCCAAGGCGCAAAGCAAGCGCTTGCCCAACACGCTGCAGTTCACAGTGTACGACCACGGCCGCAGCCAAAGGGAGAAGCTTTGCAACGTGCGGCTGCGCAGTTGCTTGCATGAACTGTATGGGATTGTGGTCTCGATTGGCTCTGCGTGCCTCACATCTTCCAAGGCAGCCAGCCATGTGCTCGATGCGCTGGTGGGGCCGGTGCCGCCGCAGTTCCGCGCGTTTGTCAAGTCTGGCGTGATTCGCGTGTCGTTTGGAGACCACAACACGCAAGCCGATTGCAAAACCTTTGTGGACGCGCTCACACAGTGTGTGCAGGCGCAGTATCGTTAAAAATGGAGAGTTTTAAAAATGCACACTTTCTGATATAAAGGGTCAAGACTTTAATCGAAAAGGAAGTTGACGTGAATATGACGATCGAAAGCAATGACAGTGTCGTTCCGGATGTTGCAATGGAGAGCGAGACAACAACGCCCCAGGATCTTGAACAAACTGTCACGTTGGTGACTGAAGACGGAGACATGAGGCATGTGCGCAAGAAGCTGGCCTTTGAATCCAACACAATTAAACACTTGTGTGCAGACTTGCCTGATGACTGCGAGATCGGACACATTCCGCTGACTGTTTCCACGCGGGACTTGGACATGATGATTGAGTTTTGGGAAAAGCACGAGGGCATCAACCCGCATCCCAACCCCGACATGAAGCGCGATTTGATGGCGGAGCCCACCATCGAAAGCAACATGAAAGAAATCACAGAGTGGCAGTCGGAATTTCTGAACCGCCTCTCGCCGCTTGACCAATGTGAGTTCATGACAAAGGTGAACTACATGGACATCCCACCCCTTTATCACGTCTGCAAGATCACAATTGCCAACAATGTCAACAAATGCCAAAGTCGGGAAGAGATTGCCCAAATGTTACACGTTGAACAAGACATGACAGAGGAGCAAATTCAGAAAATTGCCGACGACAACAAGTGGGCGTTTGAGACGTAAGGAAGCCGGCAGTGCTCGCACCAACGCGTGCCTTTTTTTTGGCTGTCCCAGCTTGGCTGTTTTTGCATAAAAAATAAAAAATCATTTAGCCCAAAACAAAGTTCATTCAAAATGGGAGATCAGCATTACAGTCCCTACAAGTACGTGAACGAGCTGCCGGACAACCCCAACTCGCCCATGTACCCCACCAAGTCAGTTTTTGAAAAGCCCATGGAACTGTTTCGCCGCATGGATTTTTGGCCGCTGTACAAAGGCATGTGCCTGGACGGCAGCAACACCAAAAATGTGAACGCCATGGTGCGCACCGGGCTGCTTGTTTTATTCATCCTCTCTTTCTACAGCCCGTTTGCGCGCATTGCGCTCGTGTGCACGTTCCTCTACTTTGTGATTGCAGAGATTGTGTACAAGATGAAGGAGGATGCGCTGCGGCCTGGAGCGCGCGCGGTGCAGCACATGGACAGCTTCCGGCAGCTGACGCAGGGCGTGCCCACGGTGGCGGAGCAACGCCAGATATGCCAGCGCACGGGCGAGTGCCTGCCCCTGATGAACACGTCCATGGTGTGGGGGCCCGACAACCTGGTGCAGCAATCCAGCGGAGCCGTGGCGCCGGCGCTGTACAACCCAGTGAACAACCCGTACGGCAACCCGCTGCTCTTTGACTATGATAATGCGGTGCGCTCCGAGCCAAACAACAGCGTGCTGCGCGAGTACGGAGACAGCATTTTTGACCGCATGTGGATTGCGCCCGAGCAGTTGAGCGATGGCCGCTTTTTCGCCACGGTCCCGGACACCACGCTCATGGCGGCAACGCGGGGGGTGCCCATGCCAAGTCTTGTGGGTGACGTGCGAGCGCTTCCATGATCCAGCGTTCCCGTGTCCCCCCTCCCGACTGGATTCCATGCGTTTATTGTGCAAGATTATATATATGGCTTGAAGCAATATGGGCGCCGAGCAGTCTCTTCCGCTCTATGACCCGAACGATTTTGTGAACGACAAGCAGTTGGATCTGAACCCAGCCAACTATGCCAAGTGCGGGTTGTACCTGCCATTTGAGGCGTACGACAATATTTCTGTGGCGGAGCTGGCCCAGCAGTCACAGGAGGAACAAATGAAATATGCGGATGCAATCTCACGCCGCTATGCAAAAAATCCGATCTTCTTGGAAATCCAGGAACGGTCCACGCGCCAGGTGCAACGGCTGAGCGATGGCAACACATGCGGCCTTGGAAATTTGGCATTGCTTGCGTACCACAACCCCAAGACCATTTACAGCGATTTATACGAGCGTCTCATGGCAGAGGTTGTTTCGTGTGAAGAATAACGTTCATTTGGCGAATGATGGCAGAGGCTCGTTCATTTGGCGAATGATGGTAAAATAAAAGTCCAAGTTTTCATTTCCTCGCCACCGGCTGAGGTTTTTCGCAAGCAACCATGACTGCATCGACAAACTTAAATGTGTACAAGTTCCGGATCACGGTCAAAAAGAGATGCAATGAAACACTCACTCCCCAAGAAATTGCCAGCGATTTGGTCGATTACTTGAAACAAAAAGCATGGTGGCACTGTTTGTCAATGGAACCAACTTGCGCCAAAACACTTTGTGTCCTGGATCTTGGAATGGTCATAAGAAACAATGATGAACCATTTTCGTATCCCGCTTTGAATGACTTTCTGTATACCATGATGGAAAACCACTTCATATTGGAAACGGTCTTTGAGCTGAAATGTTTGGGCAAATTGCAAACAATTGATGATCAGTTGGAAACACTGGTGTGTCATCATGCAAACGAAAAGCGAGTTCATGAGAACAATGTTGTGAGCACTCTCAATGCAAACGAACAACTGAGAGTCACACCGTTGATTCGAAACATTGATGAATTTGTGGACACGGAACGGCTCATTGAGCACCTTGTCACCACTGCTGAATGGCCGCCTTTTTTGTCTCGTGCCCATTTTTTGCATCTTTACCCCCAACTTTTGGAACGAGGCTTGAACCAACCCACTTTTGAGAAGCTTCTCGCTCCTTGGTGTGACAAGAAGATTGGCTTTCGTTCTCCGTTTGCGAACATGCTGCTTCTCCAAACGTTCCAACACAATCAGAACAATGCGCATGAGAGCATTTTAAATTTCTTAATTGGAGATTGGGCAAATTTGCCGCGGGATCATGCACTTTGGATGAAATTGCTCAACTTTTCTGCACATAACATTGACGCTTTGTCAAGCCAACGCATTTGTGATGTGGTGAACATGGTGAATGAATACCAAGCGATGGTGACATGTTTTCTGTTCCATGCCCTGTGTGGTTGTAAGACATTAGAGCAACAGTTGAACTTGATGAAGTTTGATGATGACAATTGGCGACTCCACCGAATTTATTTCATCTTTTTTCTTCCCGCCTTATTTGAAGCAAACCTGGCCGTGGAAATCTGGCAAAGCATGTATAATTCCCTTGGCGTTATTTTTCGACCTGCCTTATTTGTTTTCGTGTTTCAACACCTGCCAACAAATCCGGCTTTGTTTCCCGTTTGTTTGAGCTTTGCAAAAAAGGAATGTGAAGAGGCCAAAAAGACAGTCAGATGTATTTTCGACAAGGACGCCGACTTTTTCATTGAATGCATTCGCTTTTATTGCACCCAAGACCAAGCAAGAGAAATATTGCAAGCAATTTGATCCCTTTTTGTCTTCATTTCCTTCTTTCTCCCTCTCACCCTTCCCTTGATTTCTTGATTCCATGTTTCGCCTTGGCTGAATAAATGCAATTTTCGTTCAAAAAGCAAAAAGTTCTTCTTCCCTTTCTTCCATCAACCAAAGGCGCGGATACAACACGCACGCGCACACCAGATATTTTTGCTCAACCACCAGATGTGGATCATAAAATAAACGATCTTTTATTGTTGTGATTCAAAGTGGGCCTTTGCGGCTTGCACATCGACGCTCCACTCAGTCAGCGTGGGAAAGGTGCCCGGCGGCAGGGCAAGCAGCTCTTTTAAACAAATTGCGTTCCGTCTGCGCCAAGCTTTTCGATCCAACCAGCGGCGCCATGCCCGTTGTATGTATAGAACAGCACTGATGACTTCAAATTGCCAGAGAATTTGACATCTCACGGATAAAAGATAGGTTGAAGCATTTTTTTCAAACTCTTGCGTCACTTCTTGCCACGTGGAAGGGATCACTGGCTCGGTCTTGTCCACAATCTCCTGGCATGTACCATAAGCATACTCAATGAACACTGGAGGGGTTATATTAGAACCTCCAAAAATAATTGTCATGTGACCATCAAAAGTTGGATGATTGCTGACAAATGCATCCAATTGGCTCCGTGTCGTCGACAACCAAAGATCCTTGAAACAATGACGGCCAGAAAAGTAAACGTTTGCGGGATATTGGAGTTGCCGATCTGCCATCGCGATGCAGAGAAAGAATTTCTCTGGGTCAATGATTGGCGTTGAGATATTGAAGAGAGGAAACATGTTCCTTGGGGCAACTTTTCGTTCCTCAATCTTTTTCAGCCGTGTGTAGACAAGTTCAAAGAGTGCCAATCTCATACGGTCGGAATCATATCCGCTCTCATGCACTCTCTTACGTAAATATTGATGCACAAGCGCGCGGTGGTTAATCATTGAGTTCAAAGCGGCTTGCCGTGGCCGTCGGTGTCTGCGCTTTTTACACAGATGGCATTCGCTGAAATGTCCAGCGCATCAAACATCATGCTCGGCACGTCGATGCTCACGTTCGTCACGCGCCGCATGTCCAGCGTTTCCACCAGGTGTGCCCAGCACGCATTCGCTTCCTGCACGTTCATGTCCTCTGGGATGGCGCACTGTGTGTGGCCCTCGGACGAAATAAAGTTCAGCGTGTGGCTTTCCCGACAAATGAAGCCAATGAACTCGCAGCCGTCGTGAATGCGCATCGCCTCTCTGATTTTTTCCTCAAACGTGACGGCAGTGCGCTGGAGGTATATGTTGATGTGCCCAATCACAATGTGCTGCACGCTGTACGTGAGCTGAATGGGGTCCAGGCACGTGACATCAAGGCGCACCGGAAACAGGGCAGGATACGCCGCCTCAAACCGCGCACTCAGCTGCGGCAAAAACTCCACGTCTTGCTTCAGCTCCTCGAGGGAAATGGTGTGTATGTAGCGCTCCGGGTGCGCGTCCACGTACTCTTTGATGAGAGCGTGGAGGGTGCAGCGGATGTGCGTGTTGCACCACAGCGTGGCGCATCCAAACTTGGCGGTCAGCTGCTTGTCGTACTCTTGCACCTGGTTCAGATTCAGCGTGCAGCTGCGATGGGTCACCTGCTCCTCGAGTTGGGTGGCCTCTGCCTCCACCCGCAGCAGCGTGCACAGCGGGCACTCGCCGTTTAAGCCCACCTTTATGTCGGGCAGCAGGAAGCAATACTCAAACCCACATCGGGTGCACTGTCCGGTCAGGCCGCGCGCCGCAAAGGGCTGCGCGTCAGCAAGCCACGCCATCATTTCATGACTCAATTGTTCACAGCCGACGTGCGGTGCCGGGCCGGCGCAGGAGTTGGGCTGCTCACGCTGCGGATTCGGAAATGGTGTACTTTGCATCGGGTCACCCGGTGAAATAGTGACAATTTTTTAACAAGCATTTTACTTTTAAAAAAATGTTTTAAACATAAAAGGAAATTTTTGCGTGGCATGGGATACGTGGACGACCTTTCCATCAACAGCTATGCGGAGCTGTTCTACGCTCCCGGCCAGTTCAACTCCTTTCACACCGAATCCAACGTCATCAATCCATACTTTGGGCCAGAGGCTCCGGCCGTGCTGTACAAGCATCCTCTGCGCGATGCGACCGGCGCGTGGCGCGAGCTCGTGAACAAAGGCGCCAAAAATTTTGCGTCCAACCCAGAGTGGGTGGCCGGCGCCAATGCAGCCAACAACACCTTCCCGCGGCAGCTGCCGTTCACGTCGTACACCGAGCGCCCCGGCAACATGCCCAATGACACCATGTTTGGAGAGAATGCGCTGGTGAACGCGGCTCGTTTCCCCGGCCAAGATGAGCCAACATTCATCATGGAGCAGCCCGTGATGTTCCAAAAAGTGATGCATCACCTGAAGCGAGGTGCGCCGCTGGCCATTCTCGCCATTTTTGCGTTTATACTCATTTTTATGTAAAAAATACAACAGAAAACGCCCACGCAAGGAGAAGGCGCAGCAGACATGTCCCAGCGGCTGCGAGACGAGCTTTATTCCAGCAGTGACGACGACGCTGCAAACGAGGGCAGCGAGCGGTCTGAACGCTCCCGCACCGATGGCTGGCAAACCGACGAGGGCAGCGAGTTCACACAAGACGAGCTGGACGAGAGTGGGTCGGATGACTGCGAAAACGGGGAGGATGAGGACGACAATGAGGAGGCACGCGCGTTGCGGGAGGTGCAGCGCTACGAAAAGCAGTGCCAGCGGCTGGCCGAGTCACGCAAGCGCAAACAGATGCGCAGCCGTGTGGAAGTGAAGCCCATCGGCATTTCCAAGCTGTTTCCGCCCATCAAGGAGGGAGGAGTGCGCAAAGCCAGCGTGCTCAACGACCGGTTTGTGCCGCTTCGGAAAAAGATGCGTTCCAACCATCAATAAAATTGGGGTGGCAGTGTAAAAAAAATCCCAGCTCAACCTTTGCTTATTTTAGAAAATCATGGCAGAGCAAGTGGAAAAAGCACGCGATTATGTCTTGTTTGACCCGCTGGATGCCATGCCAGCGGACGCAGCGGAACCCGTACAGGAGCCAGAGTTGGTGCAGCCGGAACCGGTGCAGCCCACCGATGAGTACAGCGCACTGGAGGTGTCATTCAACCCGCTCACCCACATCACGGTGCCAAAGGAGGTGCCCACGGCTCGCCTGGACCGCCTGGTTTCGCATCGAATGAGCAACTATGAAGCACCCGCAGTGTCCCCGCCTGCGCCTGCACGCAAGCGACCGCACTCCCACGCCAAGTCTGTGCGCTTTGATGAAACGTCCATGCAGACGCATCGGCACAGGCAGCGAGCACCGCCGCCGGGGGCCAAGCCGCACCAAGACGTGCCGGAACGGTACAAGGAGTGGGCCAACAAGGATAAAATCAGGTATCCCAGCAATCCATTTGTCAAGGAAATGAAGGCAGGGGAAGAGAGTGACGGGGAGCGGCCGCGCACAAAAAGCCGACACGCGCAACGCCACCCCAGCGAGCGGGTGTTGCAGAACCCAACCAAGAAGCGCCAAATCCAGGAGTTTGCACAGGGCATGCCCAGCGCTGGGCACATGGAGGAAGAGGCGCAGTACCAGCAGTGGGCAGACCAGCAGTTCCGGCCAACTCCTCCGCCAGAGCCGGAGCCACAGAACAGGATGCCTCCATCACAGCGCCCGCGGTTTCTCCGTCGTGCCCCACTTCCTTCGTCTCCGCCGCGCTCTGCTGGCATGATGATGGACTCTGAGGACGAAGGCTCGGCGTCACCACCACCACAAAAGCGGCAGCGAAGTAACCGAAGCAGCCCGCCACGAAAGCGGCAACGAAGCAACCGAAGCAACCACTCGCACCGCCGTCCGCCGTCTGACTCGGAATCAGGGGGAAGTGACTCGGACAGCGGGAGCGATGCGGAGGAGAATGGATATCGTTTTGACACATTCGGTGATTTGCGTGGGCTGTCAGAGAACGATCAGCGCAAGGAGCTGCTGAAACGGAAGCAGCAACTGAAGAACGATGGGTTAAATGTGGAGGACATATTTGACATGATGCCAATCACCGACATGATGGCAAAGATCGAGGCGGCTGAAAATCAGCAAAAGGAAGACTTTTATCTGGAGATGGGAGAAATGGCGCTGATTGGTATCTTTTTAACAATTGAAAAGACCAACCTGCAGACTGGGGAGTTTTTGAAGATTCATGGCGTGTCCAAACACGTGTTCGAAAATCGGCTCATTTTCCGGCAGCCCATCCGCAAAATCATTCGACTTTATGTGACGGGCGGCGGAGGCAGCCAGCACCCCGTCATCGAGCTCATGTTTTTGATCGCAGGCACCCTGTTTCTCAAGCACATGTCTGGCTTCTTTGACAACATGTTTCAGAATATGAGCACGTCCAGCCCCATCTTCAACATGCTGTACCAGTATATGATGGGTGGAGGCATGCAAACATCCGATTTTGCCAACATGCTTGGTCCCATGTTGAGCACGGTCATGGCAACCTCGGCAGGCCAAGCACCTGCGCCAGGCGGTCCCATGCCCGCACCCCCCACTCAACCTGGGGCTGCTCCATCGCCAGCACAACAACAACCACAGCAACAAGGAGCGCCTGATCAAATGAACGACATGCTGCAAAGCTTGATGCAAGGACTGGCGGGCGGCACAAGTGGTGGGAAAGCCAATGTGGCCATGAACAATACGCGTGATCGCACGCCGTTGGTGGAACCGCAGGGCGGCTATAAGTATGATGCCAATGATCTCAACATCCACCTGCGTGGTAACGTGCAGCCAGTGCCACAGTCAGCTTAATTTTAATAAATTGAAAGCAAAGATTTTATTGATCGTCAAAAAAAGAGAGAGAGAAACTTGAAAATTGTTGAAAAACAAGCAGAGTCAAAGAAATCAAACGCAATCAATCAATGCAGACGTGAAGTCAGATCAATCAATTTTTCCATTTGTTCATCATCGCGAACATAAAAACGAATTGTCTGACGCAGATAGAAGACTCGTGCCTCATACAACGATGTCGCACCCGCTTTTTGAGTTTCCAGAAGAAGGCACACAGTTGAATAGGATTGATGAATGTGTTGGATTAAAAAAAAGAGTATCATCAATCGAAAATCCGGTTGTTGGTCGGAGGAGTATATGGTCTTCCAAACGCGGTATGTTTTGTTGGCAGCCAGCAGTTGCGGTAAATAGAAAATGAAAAAGAACGGCTTCTTCCATTTGATTGTCGCCAGCATTCTCAGGTTTTCCTCCTCGTCTTCACATTGCAAAAATTGTTGGAAAACATCCAGAACGTAACCAACTCGTAAGAAGTAGATGCTTCCTGGATGGTCATGTGAGGTAAGCCTTTTTGGTTGAAAAATTCCATCGTCTGACAAAACCAGTTGCGGAAGGATTCTGTCCAATAAGAAGGCGCAAGTGTCTTCAAAACTTGGGCATGCGCATTGTTGGGATTGTGGTGAAGTGTTTGCACAAACAGCAGAGATTGCAGAGGATGGAGATACTCAAGGTTCCAACGCTTCAGTAGCTCCAAAATTTTGTTGTCATCATTTAGTGCCAAAAGCTGGGGAAAGACGTCGACAAACACTTGGTCGGAGAGGTGAGCTGGCAAGTTTCCGGTTTCACAAACATGCTTGACCACAGCCTCGCGGTCAAAATGTTGCACCAACGTTGGTTGAGAGGCAACACCGTCGTTTCCTTTGGCTTCCTGCAGCTTTGATTCAACGTGGAACAATCGATCAAAGGTTTCCTTGTCTTCCTCTGATGCCACGCGAACTGTGAACGTCCCCCATGAGTGGGAGTGGGCTTTAAAATTTTGAATATGTAGAACAAGTCCACAATGGCAACATGCCTCCTTGCATAAACAAATCCGATATTTGGCTCGAAGATGAAATTCAAGGTGGACATGATCCAGTTTAAAGCAAGTCAAAAAATAAGCAGACAAGTTGACGTGAGATTGCAACGCAGTAAAGATCTTCCTCATTTGATAATCCACTGATTGAGCATTGTCAGCGTTCAAGTGCACATTGAGGATGACGTAGTTGCAATATTCGTCCGCCGTCATGCTATACAATGATACAAACCGCACTGGCGGAGGCATCTTGGATGCAGTTGAAACCGTTGCCTCCTGCTTTTCCTCGCTTTGTTCTTGTGCCGTCATTTCAGTTGTTGTTGCCTTGAGTTCTTGATGATGATGTGGTGGTGGTGGTGGTGGTTTGGATCGTTGTGGTGGTTGGGATGCAAAATAATTCTTTCAGTTTTATAATCAATGCATTCAGCAAATCAAAACAAAGATTAAAAATGTGTTGTTTTTTATTGCATTCTTAAATATTGGAACACATCAGCGTGTCCGTTGCTGCGTGCCAATCGCATTGCTTCGTACGACTTGGCGTGGACATCCGCTCCGTTTTCCACCAAAAATCGCACCACTTCCAAGTGACCTTTCTCACTTGCAATTTGCAATGTATTATGACCCGAGCGATGTCTTGCGTGCATATCCGCTTCGCATTCAAGTACAAGGTACTTAACCACCTCCAGATGTCCACTCCCGCTTGCCCATTTCAGTGCACAATTATTACCTGCGTGCACATCCGCTCCTCCCTCCTCCACCAAATATTGCACGACTTTCAAATGACCAAACGCGCATGCCCCTCGCAGTGCGCATTCACCACCTGCGTGCACATTCGCTCCTTTCTCCACCAAATAACGAACCAGTTGCACATGCCCATTTCGGCTTGCCCGTCGCAATGATTCTTCGGCCTCAAAATCATTCCCTGCGTGCACATCCGCTCCTCCCTTTTCCACAAAGTAGCGCACCAGTTGCACATGCCCATTTGCGCTTGCATTTTTCAGTGGCAATTCATTTCGAATATGCACATCCGCCTCTCCCACCTCCACCAGGTAGTGCACCATATCCAAATGCCCATTGATACTTGCGTCTCGCAGTGCTTTTTCGTCCTCTACGTGCACATCCGCTCCATTTTCCACCAAGTAGCGCACCAGTTGCACATGTCCATTTTCGCTTGCCAACTGCAGTGCATTATGACAAAAGCAATCTGTTGCATGCACATCAGCTCCGTTTTCAACCAAGTAGCGCACCACATCCAAATGTCCATTTTCGCTTGCCAATCGCAATGCTTCTTCATTCAAAAAATGAAGATCTGCTCCCTTTTCCACCAAGTATTGCACCACTTCCAAATGACCAGACCAGCTTGCCGATCCCAATGCATCGTTATGGTTTGCGTGCACATCGGCCGCACATTGCTCCACCAAATATTTCACTCCCTCAACATCTCCATCCCCTGCACACTTTCTCAACCCCCTCGGTTTCCACTTCGCACGTTGGATATGCGACTCGCTGATTGCATTGAACAGTTGACTGCATTGACTGTGCCACACGAGTTGCTTGTTTCGTAGATAGGGAAGGATGTCGTACCACTCATCCATTTCACCCAAAAGAAAATGATGCAAGGCAAGTCATGGAAAAATGTGTTGTTTTTATTCGTTTGCCTGGAAATCGTACTTGCTTTCCAAATATTCCACCACATCTTGACGATCACTCATGTACGCCCATAGCAGTGCGCGGTCGTCTTGTGCTTGCAGATCCGCTTTTCCTGTTTCCACCAAGTATTTCACGACTTCCAGATGCCCTTGCTCGCTAGCCCAGGTCAGGGCTGCGTCATTTTCTGCGTGCACATTCGCTCCGCACTCCACCAATAATTGCACCACTTGCAGCTGGCCTTTATAACTTGCGTATCGAAGTGCAAAGTCATTCTGTGCGTGCACATCCGCTCCGCACTCCTCCACCAAGTAGCGCACCTCTTCCAGGCGTCCATAACTGCTTGCCCATCGCACTGCTTGTTCATTCAATGCGTGCACATCCGCTCCGCACTCCTCCACCAAATAGCGCATCGCTTCCAACCGTCCATTGCGGCTGGCCCATCGCAATCCTTCTTCATTCTGTGCGTGTACATCAGCTCCGCACTCCACAAGATATTGAACCACTTCCAAATGACCATTCATGCACGCCCATCGCAGTGCATCTTCGTTGCATGCGTGCACATTCGCACCTTTATCCACCAATAATTGCACCACTTGAGCTGGCCTTTATAACTTGCGTATCGAAGTGCAAAGTCATTCTGTGCGTGCACATCCGCTCCTCCCGCTTCCACCAGGTAGCGCACCACTTCCAGATGTCCCTTCTCGCTTGCGTTTCGCAATGGCAAGTCATCCCATGCGTGCACATCCGCTCCGCACTCCTCCACAAAATACTTGACCACCTCCAAGTGACCATTTCTGCTCGCATGTTGCAGTGCATCCTCACCACGTGCGTGCACATCCGCTCCACACCGCTTCACCAAATACTTCACTCCTTTCAAATCTCCAATGTCTGCACAGTTCCACAATTCCCGCCATTTCCATTGCACATGTTGAAGATGAGATTGGCTGATTGCGTGGAATAGTTGACTGCATTGACTGTACCACACGAGCTGCTTGTTCCGCAGGTGAGGAAGGATGTCGTACCACTTATCCATTTTCACATGAAGGAAATGAGCAAGTCGGAAGGAAGTCAAAAAAATGTGTTGTTTTTATTGCGGTCAATGTCAGAAGGAAGAAAGAGGCAAAACAACAAAGGCAAGCAGATGTTGGTTGTGGTGACGGTGATCAAGGCATGCAGTTCATGAGCAGCTTCCTCTTTTGTTCATCAGTGCAGGAACAGAAGCGGACTTGTTGCCGCAAAAATGAAATACTGTGATTCCCAAGAAACCGATTGCGAAGCGCAAGAAGGGAGCAAATGATCGGAAAGGATTGATGGTCATCAATGTGTTGCAGGAGGAAAGAGAGCATCATAAAACGGTGTTCATATTCAAGGTCCTCGAAAATTGTGCACCAGATTCCTTCAGCTTTGTTGGCAGCAAGCAATTGCGGCAAAAAGAAAAGAATGCAAACTCGATTCTTCGAGAATTCGTCGGTCTTGATCATTCCCACGCTCTTGTCATGGTTCTGACATTTCAAGAACCTTTGAAAAAACATCCATGTTTTTGCAAACTCGTAAGAATGATCAGAGAAAGCCTCCTCCAGAGTCATTTGAGACACGTCCTTGCGATTGAAAAATTCCATCCATGGACAACAATGGCTGGCTGGCCAAAGCTTGGGCGCATGCAACTCTTTCAGAAGTTCATCATGCACATTGTTTTGATTGTGGTGAAGCGTCTGCAGAAAAAGCATCCATTGAAGGCGGGATTCGTCCTCAAATTTCCATTGGTTGAGCAGATTGAGAATTTGGGTGTCCAAATTTTGTTGCAGCAACTGGGGAAACACGTCAAAGAAAGCTTGTTCGGAAAGGTGTGCAGGCCAGTGTGCAGTTTCAGAAAAATGCTGAATCACGGCATCTCGATCAAAAACTCTTGCAGCTTTGGTTGAGCACAGAGCGATGAAGTCTCGACCACGGCGTTGGCTTCGCCCTCTTGAATTCTTGGTTGAACCGACATTGATCGAGAAAACGCTGCCAAATCTTCTTTGGTTGCTTTTCGAATGGTGAACAACCATTCATGACTTGCTGCAAATTTTTGCATGTTCCTGATCAATGCACAAGCACATTTGACTGCAGAACAATCAGCAACATCAGGATCATCAGTTATTATTCCAGTTCGGATATGAAATTCGAAAAAATGCATCATTTTGTGACTCAAAGCAAGTTAAGAAACAAGTCGTCCAAAGCTTCGTGTGCAGTCGCAAAGCCTCAAATTTCTTTTCGACCTCTTTGTTCTTGAAATAAGGTATCGATGTACCATATTTCACACAAAGGATGACGTGGTTATAAAATTCATCAGGAGGCATTCCACGTCTGCACAGAAGACAGACAGGCGGATAAACTTTGGGTGTAGTGGAGGCAGCCTGGGGTTGTCTGTCATGCTTTTGGCTTTCATCATTGTTGGTTTGGGCAGTCATTTCAAGTTGTCTTGAGTGATTGAGGAGTGTTGAGATATCAGAGGTTGTCGAAAGATGACATTCAACCACAATATTTATAACAAGTTGATTCAGCGAACGTATTGGTGGGCAAAGTGAGGTATTTTATTTCATTTAATTGTGGCGAAATCAGATCAAAAGGAACAAGAAAATCAAAAAGAGGGGGAGGGAGGGCATCAATCCAAAAGAGAAGTGAGATGTTTCTCTTGTTCGGTGGCAGTGCAATTAAAGGAGATCATTTGACGCAGAAAGGAAACATTTCTTCTTCCTCCCAGGAATTCCGAAGCATGTGACACACCGGCTTTATGCACTTCAAGAAGAACGCAGAGAATCGGAAACGAGTGTTCATGCTCAAGGTGTTGAAGCAGGAATGCAAGAATGAGAAAACGATTCACTTGGTCAACCCTCAAGTATATGGCCTTCCATTTGTCGGCGGTTTTGTTGGCAGCCAGCAGTGTTGGTAAATAAAATATCATGAAAAACAACTCGTTCTTCTTCCAATCATCGCTCCGGATCATTGTCAGGATCTTCTCCTCGTCTGCAAATCGCATAAAGTATCGAAACCACATCCAAATTGATGCTTGCTCATAAGATGTAGATGCGTCTCCAATCGTCATATGGTCCAATGGTACAAAGTGGAAAAAATCGATTAACTTTTGAAACTTGAGACTCATGCCTTCTCCCCAATGTGGATTCTGAAGCTGCTTCCGAATTTCGACACGCGCATGCTCATGTTCAATGGTTTCATGAAATAATAGACGTCGAAGAGGAGATTCGCGGTCAAGTTGCCAACGCTTTAACACGTTCAGAATTCGCTCGTCCGTATTCTGCGCCAGCAACCTGGGAAACACGGCAAGAAAAGCTTGTTCTGACAGGTGTGCAGGCCAGTGTCCAGTTTCATAAAAATGCTGAATCACGGCATCTCGATCAAACTCTTGCAGCTTTGGTTGAGCACAGAGCGATGAAGTCTCGACCACGGCGTTGGCTTCGCCCTCTTGGATCCTTGATTGAACCGACAAAGATCGAGAAAGCATTGTCTTGTCTTCCTTGGATGCATATCCAATGCTGAACAGCCATTTCTGCTTATTTGCAAATCTTTCAAGATCCTTGAAACAAACACATGCACAAGCATCAGAACAATCACAAAAATCAGAAGATATGATTTCAGTTATGATATGACAATGGATGACGCCATGTTCTGACGCGAAGCAGGCTAAGACATGATTCTTCCATGGCTTCAGGTGCAGTCGCAAAGCATCAATTATCTCGCCAATTTCTTCATTCACTTGACGATCAAGGTGCGACTTCAGCTCCACACTCAGAATCAAGTGGTTATTGCATTGATCTGGAGCTGGAGTCATTCCACGTCTCGAGATAAAACGGGTTGTAGTTGAGGGAGGCTTGGGTTGGCTTTCTTCATTCTTGCTTTCATCGTTGATTGCTTGGGCCGTCATTTCAAATGTTGTGGTGAGTTCTTGCTGATGATGTGGTGGTGCTGGTTGTGGTTGGGATACAAAATGATTCTTCCAGTATTTATAATCGGTGCATTCAGCAAATCGAAAGAAAAAGGGAGAACCAAGAGATTTAAACGAGTTCAACAAAAAAAGTGAAAAAGGCAAGCCGCCACATGATTCAGCAAATCATCCGTGTTTATATGCAGCAAAACACTTTTCACCCTTGATGCAAAAATGAACATACGGTTTGAGCGCTCCGCCGACTCACGGATAAAGCTGCTCGATTATTTTTATTGGGGCAATCAGGAGTCCATGGACCTGCAGTTTCGTGTGCGAGGCACCACTGATGCCTATGATGTGACATGGCACAGAGACGGCAAGAAGCCAAAGTACACATGCACCTGTCCAGACTTTGTGCGCCGGCAAGACCATTGCAAACACATATACTTTTGCTTTTGTCGGGTGTTGAAATTTCCGCCCGACGTGCTCGCTGGCCTCTCCGACCCTGAACTTTTGCAGGGAATCACCACCTTTGTTGCCAAACGGCAAGCACTGCTGCAAAAGACGAGGACAACGGACACAAGCCGGAAACCTCTGGAACATGACGCCGAGTGTCCCATTTGTTTTGAGGGCATGAGCATGGAAACTTCGGTGTGCTGCGTCAACTCGTGCCACAATTACCTGCACAAAAGCTGCATGCGCACATGGATCGAAACTTTTGGGCACGGGCACACCTGCCCGTTTTGTCGAGCCCCCTGGGACCTGACCCAATTTGAAACTTGAATCAATAAAGTTATCTTTTGAATTGTTCTTGTTGACCAAGTCAAAGCCACTTGCGTTTTCCAACGCTAAAAGAAAAGACGAAAAAGCAAGGTTCATGCCAAATCCAAATTTATTGTTTGTGTCATTCCCGCGGTCGGGTGCCCATCTGCTGCGCGGCCTGCTGGAAGCCTGCAGCAACCATTATATGGAAACCACGAAGATGTTTCCCGACGAGACCACCGGCCAGTGCATTGGCTTGCACACGCATGACCTGGATTTCACGCACTTGGCCGCGCTTCAGACCAAAAGCAGCCCGTACACGCACTTGTTGGTGGTGACGCGCGATCCGCTGGACGTGCTGCACAGTCAATGCGAGTACTACGGCTACAATTGGTGGAGTGAGCACTGGCGCAATTTGGTGGAACGCACGTTTGTTGAAATGCGCGCGCACCAAAAAAAGTATGAGCAAGCCGAGCTGCCCGTTCCCAAGCTCTCCTTGACCTATGATTTGTTGGTTTCGAATCCTGCGGTGGCGGTGTGCTCGGTGTGCGCCTTCCTCGGACTGGCTCAGCCCAGCGAGGAGCAGGTGCGGGCGGGCATTGCATTTTGCACCAAAACCAACCTCCGAGTCGCCATCAAACATGATGCAAAAGCAATCTCACCTGAAACCGACGAGTATAACGCCAGCCGCGAGCAGTTTCGGCGCCGCTATCAGTATTTGATGAGGGGGTGAAAAGCTTAGGCGGCACTGGACCCAAAGACTGCGCGCAGCAGCGCCTTGTTGCCGTAGGCAAACGCCACCACGATGACAGTGAACATGATGAGCCGGTCCACGGTGATGCACTCACCCGCCGTTTGGAAGGTGTCAGTCAGCACCGACTTGCCGTACTCAACCAGGCACTGGAAGAGGATCATGACCGCCACGCTGACAAACAGCCGCATCGCCATGCTGGAGCCCTTGAGGTTCTTGTTGAGGTAGTACAGCATGAGCGCGGCCACACCGTAGGACGGGATGAGCCACGCGGTGATGCGCATGGTTTGGTTGTAGCTGTGCATCCACGTGGGCTGCATCATGCCGTCCAGCAAGTATCCCAGAATGGAATAAAACACAAAGATGAACAGCACTTTTCGTTGTTGCACGGACAGCATCATTTTTTTGCAAGGGCGTAACAGTTTTATTTATTGCGTTATATTTTTTTTCTAAACAAGCAAAATCAAACTGGCTTTTTTTTGGAAAAGGAAAGGTTCTGCTTCAAAGTGATCACTCAACAGATTTTCCAACAATTCGCAGTTGCATTGCCTCGGCTTTAGATGACTGGTTTAATCGTCTTGAACAAAAGAACAACTCCACCCCACCGACACGACTCTCATCAAGCATACCTTTTGAACAGGAATGCGTCCCGGCCCTTGATCGTGGCGATGTCACGGTGCACTTGCCGCGTGTCCACCAGGCGCTCGTCAAAGTTCATCTGGAAATCGGGCTGCTGGTACCGCCACGGCAAGTAGCTCACGTTGTTGAACCACCACGTGGGATTAAATTCCAGGTCCTCCTCCCGGAAGCGCGTGCGCGTAAAGTCGGGCTTGAACTTTAGCGCCCCTTCCTTTTCGTGCAAGCTCGCGTAGCTCTGCTTCACAAACTCGGGCACCACCGCGCCGCTTGTGGGGTGCGCGTACCGGTTGCCAAATGGAATGGTTTCCAAGTCCACCAGGTACGGCGGGATGTGAGCGCAGGGAGTGATGTAGGAGCATGGGTCACGAATGCAGGTGCCATCGGCACAGCCATTGCGCGTAGCGCCGTACTGAAAGTCCAAGGGCATGCTGGTTGATTTGTTGCTTTATGTGTATGCGCAAATATATTTTTTTTGATCAAGAAGAGAAAAGCAAAAAAGGGCATGTCCAAATTTATTTTCAAAAATGCAGTTCCAGGCAGGCGCGTGTACGAGTTTCAGTGCACGCTGCAAAGCCGGCAATGCATTGCTCTCACGTCCAAAGGACAGCAGTGCCGACGGAAGCTCAGCAAAGGCCTGCCAGTGTGTTGGTTCCACTTGAAGCAAGTCTTCCACATCATCATTAAACCCTCCACCATCGCCGCTGCCGGCACTGGCATGTTTGCCTGCGATCCAGAGGGCCGGCGGCATCAAGTCGTGTTCCGCAAGGGCGATGTGATCTGCCCTTATGTCGGCACCGTGCTCACAAAAACCGCGCTGAATCGTCGGTACGGCCGACCCGCTGACATCACCGCGCCATACTCGACCGGCGGCCTGCGCAACACAGTGATTGATGCGGCGTGTGTGCGAGGTGCGGCGGCATATGCAAACGACGCCCGAAACGAACGAAACAACGCCATTTTAGCAACCATGCAGCTGAACCGGGCGCAGCAGCGGGAGCTGAACGAGGGCATTGCGCCGGGCCATCACTTTCCCGCAAAAATCGTTGCGTTGGTGGCGGACAAGGATATTCAGCAAGACGAGGAAATATTTGCGGCGTACGGGCCAGAGTACTGGGAGGACGGGACGAGCACCAACCGCACCACCGGTGCCAAACCTCGGCGGCGGTGCTGATTTGCAAACACTTGTGTTTCAACCAAAAAAAGAGATGCCAATTTTTGGGAAAAGAAAACATGACCACGGAAAACATGACTGATCAGCTCGGGGAAGGCGTGAAGCAGGAGCTCACCACCAAGGCGGTACAAATTCTGTACCTGTCCGATCAAATCGACAAAATGAAGAAGCAGCTGGAGCCGTACAAGGAGCAGGAACGAAAAGTGGCGGCGCAGTCCACGGAGCTGAAACAGCGGCTAAAGGACGTGCAGGCGCAGAAGCAGGCCATCCTGGAAGGCTGCAAGCAGCTCATGCTGGACCAAGGACTGAACCAATTGCAATTGAGCGATCCCAACAACCCCGCCGCGCCGCTGGGCACAATGAAACTGGCCAAGCGCGCCACGGCCAAGGGCCCCAAGTTCAGCTACTACGACCTGGAAAAGTTTGTGCAGCAGTTTCAACAGGCGTATGGCACACCAATCGCGGAGGAGGTGGTGGAAAAGCTGATGGGCTACATCTTTTGGACGTGCCTGGAAATGACGGACGCGGCGCCACAAACGCTGACTGTGAAAAAAGTCACGGCGAAAGAAGGCAGTGACGCCGGCGCAGCGCGCAACCGTCTGTATAAATCCCTGCCTCCAAATGCTGCACGTGAATAAAAATGAAAACGTCTCAAATTCCAAAGGGTTCATTTTATTGGAGCAGACAGCTGGGAATCAGGGTTGGCTTCTGAACGTTGACAAACTCAATGTTTTCCTTGCTGGCCAACAGCCAGTCAATGTCCAGATGCCAGAGACTGACTCTACGAAAGATCAAGTCGTCCACGTTGCGCGGGTTCCGCTCCCACAACTTGAGTTCCTCTTTTTGCATGCAGATGCCCTGCGCATCCAGCAAGCAAATGCAGCCGTTGCCAACCTCAATTCGCTTGGGTCGCAGCTTCAGAGCTAGATTCAAAAAGGCTCGAGCCGGATCCAGAAAAGCCTTGTTGCTCAGCAAGGGGTGGTGGCTGGGAATGTCCACATGCAAGATTTGCTTGCCCTCCACTGTGAACAAGCGCAGGGTCCGACTTTCCCTTCCGATTTCTGCTGGTTCCAGATGCGAGTACGCCGCATCATGCACTGTTGGGTGATTCAAAGACAAATTCAAAAACTCTTGGATTCGTTCCAGATCACTTTTGCCTTGCGGTGTGGCTGTGGCTGCCATAATAAAGTTGGTGTCAGATCCGTACACAACGGCTTTTTATTCAAATTTAGTTCACTGAATGTAAAAGCTCGTTGCCTCACCTCACCAAACAGAGTGCAATGGCGTAACGCTTTTTGGCATCAAATGGTTGCGTGACCCTCATCACCCGAATGCGCGTCACCTGCTCGCTGGGCACGCCCACGCCTCCGGTTGTGGATTCAATATAGTCGTTACTTGCAACGCCCGCTGCCACACGTGTGAGCAGCTGTCCCACAAGTCCCACTTTGGACCAATCTTCCGGCCGCTCCTCGCGGTTCCTGTACTGTTCGTCTTTCTTGTACGCCGGGTTCAACGTGAGCTGCAACGTTTGCGGGTGATCGGCTTCCGTTTGGCCCTCGGACGGCTTCCACCCCCGCTGTGGCTGCATGGTCTTCACCGGCCTGTTCCACTCATCCTTTAAGTACTTACCTGCCCAATTGAAACCGGCTGCTCCCAGCACCACCGCGGGGTTACCTGAAATGACGCCAATCGGTTCGTCGCCGGGTCCCGCCACGCGTACCTTTCCATTGTTCATGGAAACCAGGCTGCCAATTGGAATGACTCCACTGGCTTCGTTCTCGAAGAACTCCGCGTAATCGGGCACCGTGCCGTCAAATACGGCAGTGGCTGCGTGCATGGAGCCGCCTGCAGAGTTGATGGCCCACGTGCGTCCGCCCACGCCTCCAAACACCAAGTAGTCGACCGCCAACCCGTCGGCGGCGGTGGTGTCACTGGCCAGCATCACGTTACCAAATTGGTAGGCCGCAGCTGGAGCCTTGCCCATGCTGCAGTCCATGCAACCGATCATTGCGCTGGACTGCAAGTGTGTGATTCGACTGTCTGAAGATGCAATCAATGCACATGCTATGGCGGAGCCGTCAATAAACGATGTTTCTCCTGCGGTGATGCTGCAAGACGCAAGGTTGCTCTGACAATCCGAGAATCGAGAAGCACTCACCATGGACGTGGAGCCAATGACATTGCAGGAGTTCACCGCAATTGCGGCACTGGTGTTTCCAGTCACGTTTGCTCCAATGGAGCCTGCAATGAACGTGGCAATGCCGCCGGTAAAGGCTCCTGCCGCGGTCCCTCCAATATTTGAGAATTGGGCACCGGCAATCACGTTTTGGCCCACCGTTCCACTGATGGACGAGGAAGTACTGCCAATAATCACACCCTGACCACCCCCGCTCACCCGACACGAGCCACACGCCACCAGCGAGTTGAACGTGCCAGAGGTGGTCGAACCAGCTGTTGAGAACACAGTGTTGTTTGTGCCACCAACGGTTGTGTTCAAGGAGGAAATCGCACCATCCGTGGCCGCGGCCAGCGTGTTCCCGCCGCCTGTGGCCAGGTCAACGGCAGTGATGTTGCTGGTCAACGCTGACGTTTGGGAAAATGTGGCAGTGCCTCCAATCATAAGCTGGTGGGTGTTTGTTGTGCGGTTGTACTGCAGCGCATCGCTGGCATCTACGCTGAGAATCGCGTTGGTGCCGGATACCGCCATGCTGAAGTTGGAGTTCACTGCGTTCACCTGCGTGGCCGTGAGAATGACAATGCCGCTCATGTCCCCGCCATCACTCAGCGCCACCACGCTGTTTTGAATGTTTTCCGAGCCGTCCCAGCGCACCAAGCGGTTGTCCACTCCCGAGCCCGCGCCGCCCACAACGCCTGAAACGTTGATTGGGTCAGTGAAATAAAGGTGGCCAAAGCCATCAGTGGCAAGTATGTGGTTTGTGCACCCATCCACGGCGGGGAACAAGTAGTTACTCACCTGCAACCGTTGCGTCTGCACAGATCCAGTCTTGGGTGTGGTGTGCAAAGGAAGAATGCTCATGGTATATGATCTTTCTAATGGATGATTTTATTTTTTAAATATCCTGAAAAATCAGGCCACTTTTTTTGGGGGCTGCTTTGTCAAGAGGTGGCCGAAATGCTTGCTCCACGCCACACGGCCTGGGTGGGGCGCGCAGTTTTGGCGTCGACCCTCCTGCTTTGGCGCGTTGTACACCCCCCTTTTTGGCAATCGGTGCTGGCGTGGGGGGCGGTTGTTGTCGACGGACCATCAAACCTGGAGGCACGAGCGCATCTCCTTGCGCCGCGGTTGGGTTGCGCGGACCCACGCGCGTGCGCCCCGGCTGAAAGTACATCTGGTGGAAGCGCATGAAATCGGGGAGGCTGTTAAAGTGTGTGGGCATTTCGTGCTGCTCCAATTTTTGGCTCAACAGCTCGCGCGCGTCTTTCACATCCTGCAAGAAATCATGCATTGTTTCCACGTTCTTTTGCTTGGTCACGCCCCAATCAATGACAAAGAAAATGGGCACACCGGGACCGATGGTGAACACGTTGAACCCGCGCGCACGCAAGTTTTCAAGCACGCTGTACAACACCTTTTTCACATCCTCGTAGTTGTACTGGGTTAAGCACGGCCAGTCCTCGAGCGGCACTTTCCACACCACAGTGCACTCGCCGTGGCGCCCGTAGTTTTGGATGGCGTGCAGGCAGCGTGTTAAAAACTTGGCGGTCATGTTCACCAGCACGCTTTTCGTCTTGTCGGTCTTGGAGCGCATGAACTCGGCGGTAATGTGCTGACAGTGGGCATAGGCATTCAGGTGCTTCGGGTCTTGCATGCTGTGAATTGAACTTGTTTCTTCTTCACACAACTCAACGCAAAAAAAGAAAAAAACAAAGCAAGAACAAAGAAATGGCTTTGCAACAAGGGTTGTTAAAGGAAGATATAAAAAGATTTCTGGGCGAGATCAAACAAAAAAAGGAAGCACAGCGGATTGTGTTTAAAAGGCCAGGTGCATTGGCCGAGTTTTTAAATC
>Ga0214472_10001118_pt1 | contig 30830 bp, 39 predicted proteins | sample RVTome_6_FD_207662 | JGI IMG/M metagenome (GOLD analysis project Ga0214472, IMG submission 207662) | Soil microbial communities from uranium-contaminated site in the Upper Colorado River Basin, Wyoming, United States - RVT140D175 | ecosystem: Environmental > Terrestrial > Soil > Contaminated >...
TCCCGTAGCCGGCCGTGTTCTCGAACAGCTGTTCGACGAGGATCGTCTTGTTGCCGATGATCAGCACTTCGCCGAGATTCTCCAACGCCCACTCGGAGAGCTTGAACATCATCCAGCTCTTGCCGCCTCGGGTCGGGCTGGTAAGCACGATCCGACGTTGACCAGCGACGATCAGTTCGATCACGCCGTCGACGCCTTCGGTTTGATGGGGCCAGGGACTAAACACGCGTCAAATGCTCCGCAACGGCGCTCAGCGCCGGTTCGTGGTCCTCGTAAATCCCGATCTCGCTCAGAATGCGAATCAGGTCGCCCAGGTGCTTTTGGGCCTTGGTTCGAACCTTGCGATCGATGATGGGCTTGCCCACCCGCCTGCGAGACTCTTTCTCGAGCTTCTCGGGGTCGAATTCGAGGGACTTGTCGGGCTTGTCGGTCAGCTGACCGTCAGCCTCGCTGGATGCGCTACTTGTGGGGGATTCGGTGTGGTTTTTCTCGGGCGCGGCGCTAGGTGGTGTATCTGATACACGAGTGGAATCATCCGGCTTGGGGTCGGCAGCCGGCTTCGAAGGCAACATCGACTGCAGGATTGACTTCGCCCGTTCGAACGTGATTCGAATGCCCTTCTTGGCGAGCTTTTCCGCTTCGACAGACGCGGTCTTTGGCGCCGACGGAGCGGCCAGGGCATACATTGCCCAATCGTCGAACTGATCCACAACCGAACACGATCCGAACCGCTCCCAGGCCCACATATAGTTGTAGGCCGTCTTCTTGCTGATTCCGCATTCGTGCTCGACCCACTCGCCAAACCGACCATGCTTGCTGTGATCCGCCAGCAGCGCATTGGCGCTGGCGATCGCTTCGCCCATCAACAGCGCCGCCTTGACGTGCTGCGTCTTGGCGCGGTTGATCTCCCCGGTGAGGCAAATCAGTTTGCCCTTGAGATCCGGATCGAAGCCGTCGTAATCGAACGTGCGAACGACGAGTTTGTCAGCCAGCGGTTTCTTGGCCATGGGTAGACTCCGTTCCGGTTGCATCCTGGTTGTCATCCTGCGGCGCGGGCTCGTCTTTGAACGCCTGCTCGGCATTCGCGCTCTCGACTTCTTTGGCCACCTCCGCAATGGTCTTCTCGCCCAGGTCTTCTTTGCTGAACGTCTGCTCGTGCAGATTGATTCGCAACAAGCCGGTGTATTCCTTGAGCACGGGGAACCAATCGGACGACTTGTGCAGGTCGTTGTTGCCGACGATCATGCCCCAGGCCACCTTGAACGCCGAAGCGGTTCTCGGCAGATGCCGCAACCAATTGCAAAGATTGGTGACGTCGGTGTCCGGCCAGGCCTTCGGCGCGGTGATCGTAGCTGGCGCTGTCGTCTGACGCGGCTGGCGTCCGGGCGACTGCCCGCTTGACTGCTGCTGACGCTGCTGATTTCCGGCTTGAGAAGTTCGCTGCGGTGGACCCGCCGAGTTCCGGCCGTCTTCGTTACTCTCCGGGTCGATCCCCGTTTTCAGATTGAATAAGTTGGCCAGGGCGTATTTCTTCGCGCCGGTGTTGGCCTTGAGATTGGCCTTGTCCCGGGGGTCCATCCCCTCGCAAGCAAACTCGGTCGAGATGGACTGGCCATTGTCGACCAGTGTGCAGGTTGTGCGAATCGTGACCTTGCGCACCTGCTCGACATTCCCCTTGTGATTCTTTCGCGGCTCCAGCGCGGCGTCTTCGACGACTTCATGCGTGATCAACAACCCGTGTTTCTCGCAGGGCACTTCGATGCAGGTCACGAAGTCAGCGTTGGTCGAGTATTCGTAATTATCGAATTTGTTGACGCCGCTCATGGCGACGGTCTTCATTTCCTTGCGAGCTTCGAACATCGCCTTCAAGAGCTTGAGCCGTTCCTCACTGACCGGCTTGGGATCAAACTCCACCTTCGCCGGTTCAACCGTCGCTTGCTCCGTCATCCGTCAATCCTCCCGTGATAGACAAAAACTCGGCGGCGGGAATCCAGCGTCTCCATCCGTCCCGCCGCCGCAAATCTCCTGGCTCACCGCCTCCCGTGCGTTGTCCGCTTCCTCTGTCCCAATCCGGCACGGAAGATGTCGAAACCGTGCCGGCCTACCCCGCCCACAAATACCCGACCACCAGCCCGATCGCGCCCCAGACAATCGAAAACGCCAGCGAGCACCGTTGCCGGGACGGCGGCCGCAGTGCTTCTTCAATCGCCGCGCGCAAGCCGGGCGAAAAGCGTTGCGGAGCAATGATGTCGATTCGTGCCCCCGATCCATGTGCTGCTGATACCATGCTCACTCCTTGGTTAAAGCCGGCGGACCCGCGTTGTCTCAGGCCCGCCGGCCCAGCAATTCGCCCCAGCGACAAGCTGAGGCTAGGAACATGTCGTCAGGTTGCTGACTTCGCAGGATCCGCGATTAACGTGGGTTTGCTTGGTCGCCATTTGGACAGCACTTCGACCATGGCGTCGGCGACATAACTCCAGAATCCCTGCCCCGCCGCGCCTGCCTGCCACCGCGCCGCGTATGCCTGCCACCCCGCCGCGCCTGCCTGCCACCCCGCCGCGTATGCCTGCCACCCCGCCGCGTCTGCCTGCCACCCCGCCGCGCCTGCCTGCCACCCCGCCGCGCCTGCCTGCTGCCGCGCCGCGTCCCACTCCACGCTGCTCGGCTCGTCGCCACACGCGCGACGCCGGTAAAGCGCGGCGAGCAGCAGAGACACCGCACGCACGTCGTCGCGGATGGCATCTTCGGCGAGCCGGTCGAGCAGCCTCGCATTGATCTCATTGGCGTGCGGCAATAGATCAACACCAGTCGGGATTGCGGACCACAGCCGTCGAGTCCAGGCGATCCGTTTCTCTTCGTATAGTTTTTCGAAACAATAATCCGACAGAATTAAAATCAATTCCGGCACTCCGGTCGGGTCCACTAGCTGGCCGTGGTTTCCCACCGTGGCGTCGAGGCCCAGCTCCGCGCGGACGCAACCGATCGAGCAGTGGCTGATGATGCCGTTGCGCGACTCGTAAGCGCCCGATGCGAATCTCTCGCCGTCGCACCGCTCGTGCTTTTCGGCGCGGGCGACGATGCGGGCCTTTAGTTCTGGGGTGAGCATGATTTTCTCCAGCTGGGGAGCCGCAGCGCGCCCTGCCCTGCGCGCCACGGCATCCGAGGATGATTTGGGGCCACCGTTGGATGGCCGGGTTAAGGTGCCCGCACGCATCGCCCGGTCCTTAAATCCGCCGACAGAGTGCCGAAGAATTCTCAGACGATGCGTGCGGGAAGATGGACCGGTTAGGGCCAGCGCTCGCGGGAGCGGATGGCCTGGAACTTGTGTTGCCGGCCCGCAGATTGCCGAAGGGCAAAGAGAAAGCCGACGTTTGCTTGAACGTCGGCTATGTTAGCTTTTAGGCTAATATTGTGTCAAGCGGTATTTATCCGGTGCGGCGAGATTTTTTTCCGTGGTCATCCAGCAGATAATCGACGCTGGTTTTCAGGGCATCTGCCAATCGAGAAAGCAGCCCTCCCCCGGGCATGGATTCACCATTTTCGATTCTGGCGATGTTAGCCGGGTAGGTTTCTACTTCTTTGGCAAGCCAATACTGGCTGCGCTGGCCACGAAGCAGCCGCACATTTCTCGCAATGTTTTTCAGCGCCTGATCGTCGCTCACAGTTGACATACTCCTATTGTTAGCCTAAAAGCTATGCATTGTCAAATAGTGCTGCCGACCGGCCGTTTCGGTTAGTTGTTCAAGCAAACGTCGGGACCGGCCAGCAGCGTTGGTTTGTTTGTTGCACCGGACCGTAAGGGGCCGAGTTGCGGAGGGAAAATAATCTCGGGCGTTGGGCTGTGCCCATGCGGTTGTTAGTCGCACCGCCCGAGCCAAAGCAGGGGGCGTACCACGCCAGCGGCTGGATTTCACTCCGGCCGTTACCACGCGCCCGCAGGCCGTGGCCACCTGCCCACCTCCCAACACCACCCCGTTGCCAAAGACGACGGGAGCACTGGGCCTTGTCGGTCGGCCACTTACGTTCCGGGTGCTGTAAGGTGTTTTGGTCATTTGTCATGCCGGCCGAGCCGGCAGCGGGTACGGAGGTGTTTTCAATGAATCGTCGAAACTTCATTCGGTCAGCCTTGGCGGCTGCGGTTCCTGTTTCGTTGCTGGGCGTCGCGGCAAAAGCCGCTCCTGTCTCCAAGCCGGCAACGATCGTGCTTCGGGACGGCGGGCAGTTGCACAATGCCGAGTTGCATGGCGTCGAACTGGTTCTTGGTTACGGGGATGGCATCGTGGTCAAGGACTGCTCGTTTTCTGCCCAGGCTCCCACGTTTGCTGGATGACATCCGACTTTTGCCAGCGGTGGGTTCCGCCGCAGGCGGAGCATTTGGCGACGATGTTGTCTGTGAGTTCCGACCCGCGAAACGTCGTCTCATCCAGGTTCATCCCGGTGTAAATCGGCTGCTCCGTGGCTGGGCACTTGATCATCAGCTTTGGCATTTCGTTCTCCTTTTGGTTGTTCTGCCGTTCCACGCGGCAGTCTTCGCCCGGCCCTTGGATTGGCGTCCGCAGGGGCCGGGCCCTTTTCTCCATTCCGCGATTTTTTCTCTCCGGAATTTGACAACCGGATTCCCCGTGCTCAGTGTGGATTCTTCTAGTGCCGCTGGATCAAGGAGGCGCGGGCCTCCAAAATGTCGCCAATTCGCCACGACATGTAGACGCGGTGCGAGCTAGGTTTGGAATGGAGCTTTGGGGCGAAGACTCCACACAACCAGGAGGGTCATCAGAAAGGTTGAGCGTGGAACTTGAAGAGCTATGTGACCAGTACGTACAAACCAACCCCGAGATTCAATCGAAAGAAACCGTCCGACTGCTGCGACTCTCCGTGCGACACTTCGGACAATTCCTCGACGACAAACCACTCGCGGCGCATTTGGTCGACCGCAACCTGATCGGCTACGTGCAGCATCGCCGCGCGCTCGGCCGCGCGGAGACGACCATCGAACGCGAGACGGCCAAGCTGTTCACGCTGGCGCGCTATGCTGCTCGCAACGGCCACGCGCCCGATCCGAGGTTCCGCCCGAAGAAAGCACGCGTTGATATCCCCGTGGCCTTCATGCGGCACGAAGTTCGCGCGCTGTTCCGCGCAGCCAATCGTTACAAGCGAACGATCGCGGGCGTACCGGGCGACATCTTCATGGTCGCGCTCTTGCTCGTCTGTTGGGACACGGCCGAAAGAATCGGCGCGGTTATCAAGATCGAGCGTGGCGACATCGACCTGCGCGGACGGTGGGTCACGAGCCGCGAACGGAAGCGCAACGGCAAGCCTCTCATCCGTCGCGTGCGACGGCGGACCGCCAAGGCGCTGGCGAGTTTGATGGATGCCCATGATGGACCGCGGCCGTTCGGGCTACTCAAGCGCGAGTCGCTCTACTACCACCTCAACCGGCTGCTGGTTGACGCGGGCCTGCCGGTCGACCGGAAGCACAAATTCCACTGCCTGAGACGCTCCCACGCGAGCTGGCTGCACCGAGCGGGCGGGGACAGCCGGGACTCGCTGGACCACGAGAGCGACCAGACGACTCGAACTTACTACCACGATCCACGCATCACACGCCGCTGGAACCCGGTAGACTTCCTGTTCGACCCGATGGGTCCATGGGGCCGGCTGCTGGCGAGATTCGGCCTGTGAGCCGCGAGCGGGGCCTCGGGGCCGGCTAGAGTCAATCGACTGATTCTATGTGACTTTTAGTGCGCAAGCCGAAAGAATACAAGGACTTACGACTTGTCATTAAGAGAGCCGACGGTAACGGTTGGGCAGGAGCCAACAAAAGACTTGCTGTCCGCCAGGGCCGATGAGTATTTCGGGGAGCGCTGCGATTCTTCGATGATGCGCGCGGGGATCCCTAGCTGCGCAATCAGCTCCTCAATCTGAGCCGTTGGGAACTCGATAACCGGCGCCGGTCGAATCGCTGACCAAACGGTGACTGCCATCGGCTCAGCCCTCCATCGTCGCAGGTGCATCAAGCGTGGAGAGCGGGGTCACCTGTTCGGCGTACCCGCGCCCACGTCCATCGAAATCGACGATACGATGCCACCCATTTAATTTTGGGTGCCGGAAGCTGTCGCCGAGTCCCATGTATCCGTGGAACTCGACGAGCATGCCTTCGTGCTCGCCATCTATGATTTCGACAAACATCCCGGTGTCGGAGTCAGAGAAGCATTCGGGGTCCGTGTCGGGATCGGAGGGCGGCCCATCGAGTGGCATGACAATCGGCAGGCCCTCTCTGTCGACGATGCCCATAGAACAGACCAACTCGCCGGCTTGGATGACTCGGTTTGATCCGCTGCGGACTTCCATCCCGCCAATCCTACCCCCGCCCGCCGCTGCCGCCAAGATCGGGCCTCCTGCGGCATCTATCAAAACCTATCAATCATCTGTTCGATTGATAGGTTCTGACGCATCCCCGCCAAAAATCTTTCCTTAATTCGGTTGCACTGCCGCAACCGATATGGTACAATGAGGGCATGACGCGGCGAGTGAGCCGCGACCCGCCGACTGGGAAAGTCGGAGTTGGCCTTGATCGGCCAGGAGAAAAAAACGATGACAAATTACACGCACTACAGCCTTTTTGACGCCGACGCCACGGTTGCGGACTTTGCAAAACTGCCGAGTGGTGGACTGCGCGAGTTGCTCGCGGACCTGCACGCCAAAGCCGCTCCCCAGCCACATTTCTGCGTCGCCGTTGGCAATGATCACAACGGCCACAACATGAGCCTGCACCCCGGCGCTGCTCAGGTGAGCTTTGCAATCGCAAACCGCTTCACATTGATTCTCTACAGCCGCGAGGGGCTTGAGGGGCAGGCCGCGGAACTTTATCACGAAGGAAACGCCAGTGCCGAAGCTGCCATTGCCGCTCTGAAAAGCTAACCCGCTCTCACCGCCGCCTCGCGCCGGACCAATCACCCGGCAGATTACAAGGCGGGGCGGCGGGCTTTTGGAAAAGCATGAAACTGCTCAACACCACGCAACTGGCCGCCAAGCTCAAAGTCTCCGGCGCATGCATCCGCCAATGGAAATCAGAGGGCCGAATTGCGCCGGTTTTTGAAGCCCCCAGCGGCGAAGCCTTTTACGCGCCCGCGACGAAAAAGCCGAAGCCCCTCAAGCCGGGGCCGAAGAGAGCGGAGTGACGCATCCCCGCCAGCGCCTCCGCCGCCCGGCGGATTTTCTTGACGCGGGGTAAGCGGGCGCTTAGGGTGGCCAGTGGAGGTGAGCTGGATTGGGCATTTATGACGAGCGTCGATTGGCGGAGCTGCGATACAAGCAGAGCCGCAACCGATCCCTGTTTCGTGCGGTCGGCTATGTCACTTCTCTGATCCCGGCGATTCTCATCGCTCTGAACTTCGACTCGTTTCGCTCCTACGTGCTCGGCGCGTTTGGCGGAGTACCGATCGAAACGATTCAGCAGCAGCCAGTCCAGCAGCCACCTCCCCGAATTGTGCGCGACCGACCGTCGAGGCAGCAGACCGAACCGCAGGTTCGCGTGAGCCACGCGACGCTGCGCAAGTCGACCCCGCGCAACGTGACGCCGCCACCATTCTTCGATGACGAACAGCTTCCCGCGAAGCCGCGTCAACCGGTGCAACTGCTGCCGCCGAAGCACGATTCACCGCGGCAGCAAACCAAACCCAACTACGTCATCGCGCTCGACCTGAGCGAGAAGATTCAGCGATTCCCCCTCCGCTCGCTCACACCCGAGGAAGCACTCACGATTCGCACGACGTTTGCCGGCATCACGCACCTAGCGCCGGGCGAACCAGGTCGCATCGACCTACATGGCCCCTACAATCCGCGGATCGAGTTTTCGATTGAGGTCCGCAGCGAGACGATTCTGGTCCTCGAATATCTGGTCGACTCGGAGCAAGGTAAATCGATCCCGCTCACGTCGCCGAATCTCGGCTCAATCCGTCGGCGGATCATGCGGAAAGGCGAACGCGCTATGGCGATATTGAAAACATTGCAAGCCGAGAAGCTGCACCTCGACGCCTACTTGGCCAGCTCGCAGGCCAAGCTCTGGACGGAGAAACGGGCCGCGGAAATGCGGGTCAAGAAATTGCCGCGGTTGATCGAAGCTGCGCAGGCGCCAGTGAATCAACTGGCCGATGAACTCTCGACGGTAGATCGCTTGATCGACATGGTCGAGTCGGTCCACGGCTCGACCGTCGACGTGTTCATCGATTTACCGACCGCTCAGCAGCCCTAGTCGCGGTACGCCTTAGTTTGGCCGCCAACTTTTCGGCCCGTTTTCCTGCCTCGTCATACTCCTCCTGACTCATCTTTAGGAGACGAATACTCGCGCCAGCCTTGAGCCGCTCTACGTGCTGCTCGGCTCTTATGGCCATCTCTTCGCGGCTGATGTCGACGTGCATCGGTTGGCTCTCCTTACTGGCGACGAAATCTCCGCAGTTTCGGCAGTCGTGGATTGTCTTGTCCAGGGCGGCGGTGGCAGGCGCGCATAGCGTGTGTAGTTCGCAACTGAATACTGCCGTCGTGTCTTTGCAGCCACCGCACCCTCGCTTCCTGGCCGGCTGGGTGTCGCCGACGTGCTCGCCGAGGTAATCGCAAGTCACCATAGGCCGTAGGTGATTGTGTTCTGCATGCAACCAAGCACATGTAGCGCCCCGGTGTTTGGGTGGACATTCGGCACGGCACAATGTTGACTCAGCAACGTCTCTAAAGAAGTACCAAAGGAAAATTTCCGGTAGCTTGTCAGGATGAATGTTTGGCTATTGTCCTCAGCACGCATCAATAGGTCGATCGATAGCAGGATTCCTGGATATGGTTCATAGTCAAAACCTTCACCTTCTGGGGGAGTCTCCCCTAGAGCGTCCCAAATGTCCTCATTCGACATGTTTTGAAGAGTGCTTGTTCCGTTACGCGGCCCCACCCACACTGGCACGGAGTCGTCTACAATTGGCAACCCTGGGCCAAAAACGGAACCGGCTTGCAATCCAACTATACCATTAACAGCGTAGCCCAAAGCTACGTTCGTGTCGGCGTGCAAAAAACTCCAATACACCTGCGAGTTTTTCGCGAGTGTGTAATCTGTTTCTTCTACGTCCGCTGCAAACTTTTCCGCCCGACGGCCGCCAAACTTGGTTACTCCACCCTCCAGTGTTTCGTAGAACAGCAATCCGGCAAAAGTAATTTCGCCGTCTGGGTCGATAGTTGGACTCGTCCCGTTGCTCGCATCGCAGGAAACATAATTGGCGACGGGTGGGCATCCGGTGTACATCGTATAAGGCTTAGGCGCGTCGCCTAAAACTCCAAATGCGGAGTTGCAGAATCCCACTGGCGCTCCGCTGCCTGTGTCGCGCTCCCAGCCATCGATCCGGATGCACCAACGCGGCCGATAGGCAAATATCTTATCTCTGTGGAGATAGAAATCGTGGGCGCTGTCAATGGTAACACCCGTAATGTCCGTATCATCGTATCCCTGAATCACACCATCCGATCGCCCGGATATGTCGCCTTCAATGGTTGCGGATAAGTGAATTGTCATGGGCACGTCCCGCAGCCGGTTTTAATTTCAAGCCAAGTGCAGACGCCATCGACCACGCCCAGTACGTAGGTTCCGCTGGTCTTTCCATCTACGATCGCCTTCGCTTCGAGCGCCTCACAAAGATTGACGTTGAACAGACACGCCCCCTCTTCGGTATCTACGTCGAGGCCAACGCCGTCCATTTGAGTGACATCGACTTTGACGATGTCGGAGGCAAGCGCCGTCGCATCAATCCCGCAGCCAGCGGTGAGACTCCCGCCGCCGCCACCGCCCAGGCCTGCGACGTTGACAAACCCCCTGACCTTCTTGCCGCTGTCATCGACCACCTCGAACTCGACCAGTCGATCGGTTTCGCTGTCATAGGTTCCGGTGGCCGTGAGCTTTTCGATTAGCGATGCCGGCGAGGTGTCGGTTGCGTCTGCGGCGACAAGCCGATCGTTGTCTTTTTGAAGTGCATCCCAGCCCGTCCCGTTCCAGACTGCGTCCACTGGCTCGTTGTCCGTGTAGGCATTGCCCCAGATGTTGTTGACGGTGACTTCCGTTGCCGAAACTCCCCCCGTGGGGTCAATGCCACTCGCCAACGCGACCACATTGTCAATCTTGAATGTTGTGTCACCTGGCTCCACGCTGCCACCGGCCCCGGCCACTCCGTCGGCAAGTCCCCGCAACAGTCGTTGCTTTTCGCCGACGGTCTCATCCCAGATCAGCTTGTAGCCTTGGTTTTCCCACCGAAGCTTGACGATGAGAATTTCTTCAGTGTTGATCGGAATATTGCGCCGCGCGCAGTTTTCGGCTATAATCTCTATGGCGGTTAGAGCATAGGGCCCTGGCGTGGCCAACGGACTAATCAGGAGCGTCGCAGAAAAAACTCCCGTAGTTAGCGTCTGGGAACCACCATCCCAAACAGCCGCAGGTATGTCCGTGTCGACGATCGCTGTAAGTACCTCTCCTTCGGTGGGAGTGATGTCGAACCAGGCGTCCAATGGCTGACTGTAGGCGGCATAGATCAGAGCATCTTCCTGGTACAACTTGTTGTATAGATTTAAGACTGTAAGAGGACCTGCGATTGTGCCGACTCCGTCCATGACAACTATCGTGCCTGCTCTAAGTACGATGTCGTCTGTGTGCTCCTCTAAAGTTGTGTCGCACACTCCCTGAACTACCCTAGTTCCGGTGTCGAGCGACGTGCCGAAGTCGCTCACATTGACGAAGGCGCGAATCTTGTCGACGGTGTCGTCGACCACTTCAAATTCGACGAGTCGGTCGGTTTCGTCATCGTAGGTTGAAACATTCAGTAGCTTGTTGATCAGCGTGAGCGGAATCGTGTCGCTGTCATCGACCGCAATGCGCCGATCTTCACTGCGCAGACCGTGCAGCTGGTACGTCGGCGTGTCGGGATCCATGGTGAGTCGAGCGATCGCCTTCTCGCCATCGACCAAGGCGCGGCCGATTAGCTCCGCGGTATCGCTTACGGCGAGCACGGCGGCATTCGCAGCGGGTCGCCGCCAATTGAAGTCGTCGCCGCCGAACGCATCGTTGACCAGCGTCCAGTTGCCGCCGCTCTGGCTCCACTGAACCACTGCCCATTCCGCGAACCGCTCCATGACGACGATTTCCCAGCGGTCGGGCTCGACGGCACCGAGATCAGTGCGCAGCAGCGCCACGCCCTGAAATCCGCGCTCTGTGCCGACGTAGCTGTCGACCCTGCCCGCAAACAATCCGGCGGGACAGTAGATCGTCACGTCACTGCCGGTGAGCGTGCCGTCGTCCTCAAAAAAGTTCACCGTGGCACTGGTGGCGGCGAGCAACTTATTCGCCGTCAACTCGAAGCGGCGCAGCGGCGGCGTGTCGCTGCTGGTGCCGGCGCTGAGCCGTTCGACCAGTACTAGGCCACTCGCCGCACTGCCCAGCGCTTTGTAGCCGCTGCCCGAATCCGACGCCAGGAACGACGGCACGGTCGGATGCGGCCCCAGCTCGTCGCCCAAAATCGACCCGAAATCGACGCGCATTTTCATTGGCGAGTGATGGCGGCCGTTGCCTGTCTTGCCAGCGCGCAGCGGCAGCGGGCCGTTGACCATCGTCTGTCCGTTTGGCAGCGGCAGACCAACCGAAACGCGCAGGGCGTCGTTGACGCCGACGCCCGAACTGCCGACGATGCCGACCAGCGCGTGCGGGGTGATCGTGAACTCTGTGGTATTCACGATTTTCACCGGATACTCATCGACCAGCGTCCGGCGGCTGCCTTGATTGGTATTCGTGCGGCTCATACGCGAGCCTCCCTGCGTTGCAGCACGCGGTTGTTCTGTCCGTTCTTGGCCGCCTTGTCGGCCGCCCGCTTGCGACGATCCTCCTCGACCGTCGGCGTCCAGTCATCATGGTCCGTGTTGAGGCTTACCCGCGTCGAGGGCGAGTCGCCGCCGCCGCCGCTCCAGCTCACCTGGCGAATCCGGCCGTCCGGTACGATCCGCATCAGACGCTTGTAGTGCCGCGTGTAGCTCGGAAGTGGGTCGTACTCGGGGAGCACGGCGTCGATGTAGTATTGCAACTGCTGCTGCCAGTCGACCGGTTCGACGCTGGTCTGGTCGAGCGCGACCTGGTAGCTGCCATTCGAGCTCGAACCGACGCCGCGGAATTCGTAACTCTGGATTTCGCGTACTTCGACGTCCTCGTGCTTGAGAATCCGCGCGCCGGTGTTGTTCCGCTCGCCGGTCTCGAAGCGTTTCACCTTGCGGACCAAATGCCCGTCATGGCCAGCGTAGAACGCCACGTCGACAAAAACCTCCGCCGGCTGCACTTTGACTTCGGTGGCGCTCACAGCCTCAAACAAGTAGAGCGGGTTGCTGGTGCGGACCAGGCCCAGCCGCGTGTCGACCTGAGCGCCGCCGCGGTACTGCGTCGGAATCTGCGGCGTGGCGTCGTTCTCGCTGTCGTACCAGCGGGCAAAGACCGTCGGCTCTTTGTTGATCTTCCGCTCCGCCCCCACGCTGCCGGGCGTGTCGTCTTCGTCGATGTACTGTTCCGCGCGGTGATCGAGCAGCTTCAAGTCGGCGAACGACCGCGGCTCGTTGTCGCTCCCCTTGAGCGCCTCGGGCGACCAGCCGTCGGTTGGCAGGGTCTCGACGGTGGCTCCGGAGGAATGCCTGATAATCTGTCCGCTCTTGACAACGCCAATGATGCGAAACGCGTGATGCGCCCACTCCCGTGCGAGGTCGCGGACTTTCTTGCGTTCGCCACGCTCGGAATAGGTTTGCTCGTCGTCGATGTTGGAAAATCCTTCGGGGTCGTCGTCGTCGAGAGGCGCGTAGCTGCACTCGGCCAACGGCTTGATCCTGCCGTCCACGTCGCGGGCTACTGCCTCACAGGCAAAGCGGACCTGATACATGATGTGCGCCGAGAGGGCCTTGATCTCATCCGGCTTGGCAGTGGCCGAGAGTCCCGCGGCGCGCGACGCGGTTGGGCCGTCCGGCAAGTCGACGCCCTGACCCACTGGCCAAATGACGTACATGTCTTGGAAATAGTCGAGCGTCACGTCGCAGCCCAACTCGGCGCACAATTGATCGAGCGCGTCGGCCGGGTTATCATTGTCCCACTCGACTTCGGGACGCGCGAAATTCGGCAGCCGGCCAATGTCCCACCGTCCTTGCCGCTCGCCCATTGCGGTGAGACACAAGGCCACCAGCTCTTGCGGCGTGCGTTCTCGGATGAAAGTCTTGTCGGGCCGTTTGATGTTGTAGTGCCCATCGATTTCGCCGAAGCGGTTTCGCCAGCGGCGGTCGAGGATCGGCAGCGACCAGGTCAAATCCTCGTTGAGGTGGGGCGTTTCGAGCAGGCAATCGCGGATGACCAGCTCGCCGTTGCCTTCCTCGATGAGCGTCAGGTCGCCGTGCGTTTCGAGGTGGTCGAGGTGGGGCACGGTGCGGATCGTACAGACGGCCGGCGCAACGCCGCGCGAGACCGGCATTTCCCAGCCGGACGACCAGACGATGTTGCGGAAGCGTGCGAGGGCCTGGCCCATAATAAAAGGTGTGGATTAGTGTGGAATGGTGTGGATTTTCTTACTTCAGTGACAGTCGCCTCGTCGCAACATGCTTACCTGACTTCGGTTACGACAATCTCCTGGTGCCGTCAGTGACACTGTCACCCGCTAATCTGATAGCTCCGGCCGTAGCCGTAATCGTCGTTCCGCAGCACGTCGGCAATCTTGCCCGTGGTGACGACTGCGTTCGAGTGGGTGATCCGCTTGGCCGGGTCTTTGATCGCACTGCCCGGATGGCGAGTGATGTTCGTGATCGTGAGCGCCCCGCTGCCGCGGCTCACGTCGAGCACGGCGCCGTTGTTCATCGTGCCGGCCACGACCGTACCTGTCCCTTCGTCGAAGATCGTGCCATCGGCCCAGATCATCGAAGGGCAGGGGCAGCGCTTGACGATCTCACCGCCGCGCATCGTGATGCCGTTCGAGCTCCAACTCGTCTGGCTCAGCGTCAACCGACCGCCAACCTGATTGACCGTGAGGCTGGCCGTGGCGTTCTGCGAAATGTCGACGTCGATGCCGCTGATCTGCTGCTCGATCCCCGAAATGTTCACGGCCGTTACCGCGGCGGTCGCGGCGTCTTGATTGCCGCCCTGCACGCTGCCGCGGGCCACGCGGAACGTCGCGCCGGCCGGTGCGATGAGATTGTGGACGTACTGCTCGCCCTGGATCGATTGCTGGCGGTTGTTGTTGATCTCGAACGTCGTCGCCAGAACGCTTTGCCGAATGTTGACCAGCCGCGGCCCTTCGCCCGGTCCGCGCCCGATGACGTGGGTCATCGTCGCGCCGCTGCCCGCGTCGTCGAGCCGCAGGTAGCGCTGGCGGTACTCGAAATACGCCTTGGCCGAGCCGAAATTGCGGACCTTGGGCAGACCCAGCTCGCCGGTCCAGGAGTTGTACAAGATCAGCAGCACTTCGCGCGAATCGTCTGGCAATCCGTAGCTGCAATCGACGTTGGAGTCGCGGAATTGCACCACGTCGTCGTCCGCCGGCACGTTTCCGCCAGACCAGTTGTCGGCATTGTCCCAGTGGTTCGGACCGGTCGCCGCTTGCACCACGGTCTCGCTGCCGATCGTGCCGCTGGCCGAATCGGTGGCGAACGTGATCGTAAACGGCACGCCGAAGTCGCTCGAATTGCGCGTCGTGAGCGTCAGCACGGCGGCATCGCTCGACGCGATAATCTCGGAGACTTCCGGGATCGCCTGCCCGCCAACGTTGGACGACCCGGTGGCCGCATCGAGCCGATCGGTGGCGTTGATCGCCGCGGCAATCAGCGCGGCGACGTCGGTTGTGGTGACCGGCGTGCCGACCGTAATTACGAGGTCTTTGCCGTTGATCGTGCAGGTGATCGTCTCGTTCGAGAGCCAAGTGCCTCCGATCGCGCGCGTGACGATTTGCGGAACGCGGACCGCATTAGCGATGAAATCAATGATGGCCATGTCTCACATCCCTTTACGGGTTCGGTACGAATGGGTAGCTGGTGAACGTGAACGTGTAGCTCCACGCCGAGCGGAGCACGCGGCGGCCCGCTTGTTCGCGTTGGCGGCTGCGGCGGACGCGGAAGTCGCCAACTGGGTCTTTGATGTTCGACGGGAACAGCGGCGGAGTGTAGTTGGGGTAGATGTTGGCCGCGATGCCCGTGAGCTCGTTGAACGATTCGCCGCTCTGGACCACGAGGACTTCGGTAGCTGGGTGGATGAGCGTGATTTGCGGTGGGCCGTTGTCCAGCCGGTCGAGCTTGTAGGCCGGGCCGCCGGTGCCAATGACCTCGATCGACTCGGCGCTGCCAGCGTTCGGATTCACGAAGCCGAAAGGCGCGTACTCGGCGGAGAGGCCGATCGTGCAACTGAGGCCCGTGACCCAGTCGGCTTGTCGCGGGTCGGCCGTCCAATGCGGCCCGTCGACCAGCACGCCATACAAGCTCGAGCCGCTGTCGATCCGCCAGTGAGAGGCGACGCCGGTGGTCAGGTAAAACACCGCGTCGCCGCCGTCCTGGCCGTACGCGGCTTCGATCTCGGCCACCCGCTGATTGATGTTCGTGTCGCCGACGGCGCAGATGTTGACGCGGATTTGCATCGAGCGGCGGACCTTCACCGCCACGCCGCGATCGTTCCGCTCGACAACGGTGTCGAACGATTCCGGCGTGACTTCCCCGCCGGGATGGGTGTAGCCGCGGTAGCTAAAGGTCATCAGAGCCATGACTTACGCCGATTGTTTGCAGTGGCTTCGTGGCCGGTTTATTCTGGAAGGCATGGTGGAGAGCATCGCAATCTTGGTCGGCGCGCTGTTCGCAGTCTTTTTCCTGTTTGTGTTCTGGCAGTTCATTTTCGGATTGCTCCTTGATCCGTGCCCCCACTGCCGACACTGGATTTCGCGCCAAGCGACGGCCTGCGGACATTGCGGACGCGACGTCACCCCTCGTAAATCGCAGTTCGATCTCTTCCTGGAGTCGCAAGGAACCGTCTCTCGGAAAACCGTTGCTTGGCTCGCCGGCACGTTTGTCGCCGGCACGTTGCTGATGCTGGCGATCGCCGTTTTTCGATGACCTCCCATCACACCCCCTTCGCACCGCGCGCGGCCCTGGCGCCCTGTTGCTGGCGACTCCGCTCTTGCTGCAGCTGGCGAATGTCGTCGATCAGCCCGCGGATCAAATCGCGTGTCGCGTCGCCATGCTCCTGCAACAAGTCGTTCTGCTCGTCGAGCTGCTGTCGCAGGGAGGCGATCTTGGCTTCGGCCGATTGACCGCCCGTCGCTTCGTTGAGCGCGGCCTGGCTCTGCTGGAAATTTGCCTGGGCCTGCGCGCGGGGATCTTCGCCGGTGACTTTGGCCCGCGTCTTCTCGGCCAGTTCGCCCAGCCCGCGGTCCATCTTGGCCAAAAAGACTTCGGCGATGTCCTGCCCCGCTTGGCCTCCGAGTTTTGAGAGCTGTAGCGCCTGGTTGCGCGATAGCTCGCCGCTATTGGCCGCTTCGAGCAATCGTCGCAACCGGCTCTGCTCGCCCTGGTTGAGCGCCCCAAGCGAGGCCCGGATCGCACGCGCTTTGTCCTCTTCGGCCTTGAGCGCGTCGCGGGCCTGCGACAGTTCGCGGTCGCGGAGTTTCACCAGCTCGATTTGATCCTTGATCTTTTCTTTGGCCGCTGCCGCCTGCTCTTGCTCGATGCCGATCAGCGCCTCGGCGGCGGACTTTTGCTGATCCAACAAACCGATTGCTGCGGCGAGCGACTGCTCGGCCAGCTCCGGAGCGCTGGCGCCGGCGGCGTCTTTAGCGGCCTGCGCTGCGAGCGCCTCCGCTTCGGCCCGCGAGAGCAGCATGTTGCGGTAGGCGGACTCTTTTTCGACCAGCGTGTCAAGGTTGGCGATCCGCTCCAGCTCGCTGTCGAGCGCGATTTGCACCCGTTCGTTGGCGGATGCCAGCGCACCGGCCGCTTCTTCGACGATTTTTTGGTGCGCCGCCGCCTTGTCGGCCGCTTCTTGTTCGGACTCGGTGAGCTGGTTGTAGATAAACACGAGCCCGCCAGCGATCACTGCCAACGCCGCGAGCGCCAGCGCAACCGGACCCATTGCCGCTTGCAAAACCAGGACGGCAGCCGCCAGCCCGCCCGTCGCGGCTGCGGCCACCACCGCAGCGCCTGCTTGGAGGAGGTGCCCGGTGGCAAGCGCCTTGGAGATCCCGACCGCACCCCGCAGCACCTGAATCGATCCTTCGACGACCAGGATGTATGGCAGGTATTCGGCGAGCGCATTCGACGAGCCGGCCGCGATCAGCGCGATGCCTCTTGCCATTTGCAGCGCGCGGAACGAGGCCTCTTTGAAGTGGTGGGATGCCTGGATCGACGCGGCAGCGAGCTTCTCCAGGTCCGCCGCTGCTTGCTGGTTGGCCGTCCCGCTCTTGGCGACGCTGGCCGCTTCGAGCTCGACCGCGTCGGCCAAGAGTTTAGACTCCTTGGCCTCTTGGCGCTTCCATTGGACGAGCGTCTTTTTCGTTTCGAGGGCCTGCTGCTCCAGCGCCTCGACCGCTTCTTCGGCCTTGCGTTGCAAGTCGAGGGAGTCGGCCGCCGCTTCGGATGCTGCGGCGCTCTTGGCGAGCGCTTGCTGGAATTGCTGCTGCTGCTGCGTGATGGCCTGCGTGATCAAACCGCCGGAGAGCGTCGGGGCTTGCACCTCAACCCCGAGTTGGAGCACCCCCTGGCGTATGATCGGTCCGGCCATCGCAGTCGGTTTCTCCGCTATTGAGTCGCTCGATCTCGGTTGCGGCGGCGTCGGCCAGTCGCGCCGCCGCTTCCATGTTCTCGACGAAGCCGCGTAGCAGCGTGCCGAACGTGGCCGGCGGTATCGTCTCCGGATGCACGCGCCGGCCGCTCTCCGCCGTATTACGGAACTGCGCAGCCGCGCGTCTCAACTGGCGGACCGGCCCAACAGGGCCAGCCGTTGCGTCTCGATCCGTTCCCATTGCGCGATGACCTCGGAGATTACCTGAGCGTGATGCTCGACGAGCGAGTCATGGGGAAACCGGCCCACGGCCCGGCACCGCTCGTAGTGGACCACCGCCTCGTAATTCTCAGGCGTCAGTCCCACGTTGGCAGTCGGGCTCACCTTGGGGCAAGCGGACCCATTGTGCTCGCCCGGCATCCGACATGGCAAAGTCCTCGGATCGCGGGCTATTCTTTCACCAGTAAACCGGTTTGTATCGATCTGGCCGTCGGCCTTGTAGCGCCACGTCTGGCACGATTCACACGCCCGCGTGGCGACTTCGGGATGACTCAAGAGGAGCCAGAGCCCGTCTCGGAGTTTTTTTCGTTCTCGGCCTCCGGCGGCTGGGATTGATCCGTGTCAGGATCGACGTCGGCCGCTTCGCCGCCCATGACGATGTCGCGGATGCGCCACCACAGCTTCGGCTCGAGTCCTTTGAGCGTGGCGTCGCTGGCGGCCACCAGCGGCTTGCCGTTCTCGTCGTCGATCGGCTTCCACTCGCCGCTGTCGGTGTCGAGGTAGGTGATCGAGCGGATTCGCTGCGCGACCGCCGCCATGTACAGCGCGACGTCCTTTTCGGGGTCGGTGATCAGCGACGCCTGCTTGAACAGCGCCGACGACTTGAACGCCGCCATCCGCCGCGCGGTGAAGCGGACCGGCGGCGATAGATTCGGAATGCCAGCGAGATAAAACGTCCGTTCCTGACCGTCGCCGATGTACGGCTTCAAACCCATGATCGCTCCTACGTGTTGACTGGATCATTCGTCCAGCTGATTTCCTTGGTGGTCGTGTTTCCCATGGCCTGCCAGATGAGCGGCATGGGGATTTCGCCCTTGCCTTCGACGACCGGAGTCTCGATCGGGGCCATGCAGTTGCTGAGCGTGATGACGCCGCCCATGTTGAGATACGCCAGCGTGATCGTGATCGTGGTCGCGGCGATGCCGTAGAGCGCCGCCCAGTCGGCCGCGCTCGACGTGCTGGTTTCGGTCAGCGTCACCAGTCGCTGTCCTTCGCGGAGGCAGCCCGCGTAGTCCAGCCCCGCGAATTTGTGCGGCGTGAGCCCGTTGTCGACGAGCAACTCGCCTTCGGTAATCTGGCGGTCGCCGCTGGCAATGTTGAACACGCAGTCCATGAACCCCAGCGGCGTGTATTCGATGCCGGTCGGGAAGGCCACGGTCGGCAGCGAGAGACCCGTCTCGATCGCCTCCATGCCCAGGCACTCGAGCGTGAGCGTGAGCTTGTCGGGCGCGAAGCGGAGCCTCGCCTTGTCGACTTTGCAGTCGTTGTAGCGGACGATCTCTCCGACGCGGTCGGACATGACGTCCCAAGCCGGCAATTCTTCGTCCACGGCGAACGTGTCGGTCGACTCGTCGGCGCCGAGAATCCGCGGCAGCCAAGCGTCGAAGAACGCGAACGACGGATCGCAGACCAGCGAGCCGGCCACGCCGTACGGACCGCGGCGACGGCGGGATGTTTCCATACTGCGCGAGCCGGTGATGCCGTCGGCGATGATCAGCCGCTCGCTCTTGCGGAGCGAGTCGCTGTTGAAATCCCACCGCTCGCTGTTGGTGTCGATCGTCCGCGGACTGTCGCCGGCTTCGACGAGCCAACTGGATTGGTAGCCGGAAGAAGTACACTGCGTCATTGATTGGCCTCGCTTTCAGCCGGGCCAGGATTGTCCAGCTCCGTCGAATCGTCGACCGGTGGCGTGACCGGCGGAACGGAAGGCGTCGGCGGAGCGTCGGCGACCTTGACGAGATTCCCGAACTCATCGCGGACGCCCGGATCGAACACGCCCTTGTCGGTTTCGAGCGGTGCGTGCCTATGCGATTTGATCCAGCGCAACGCCTGCACGAGCGCCGTCGGGCCATCTTCGATTGATGCGAAGTTGGCCACGTCGCGGCCGCCCGCGGTGATGACCGCCACGGCGTCGTCGTACTCGATGGTGTAGCCTTTTTTGACGACCTGCGCCATCATGCGGCCCTCCCCAGCTTCACGAGGTGCGCCAAAGCGTGGTCCATCGCCCGTCCGCAAAAACGATCAAAATACTGTGGCGGGACGCCGACGTGCGGCCGGAAAGGCAGCTTGCCACCGCCCGCGAAATCGTTGTGGTATTGCGAGTATTCGACGCTGGTGCCGAACACGCAGTAAATATTGTCGCCGATCTGGATCACGTCGCGGACCGCGTCGGCGCTGGGGGATTTGCGCGTGAGACTTCGCATTAGCCGCTGGCGATTCTTCGGATGGCCGCGGAGCACGACGTCGTGCTCCTTGGCTGCGATCGTTGAGTCGGCATTCTCCGGCCAGCGGTTGCCATCCGGGCCGACCTGGAGTTGGAAGTAGAAATCATGGGCCGTCGCCAGGTCCGCGAGCTCACCGCGCATGAACGGCACGAACGGCGTACGAACGAAGTCGGCCGCGATGTCGTCGAGAAACGGCTGGATGCCGCGTTCGCCTCGAATGATCGTCGTCGTCATGTTGGCCGTGCCCGTCGAATGATCCAGCGAACTACCAAGAACGAGGCGTCGAGGTTGTTGTCGATCGCCCCTTCCATGAACTCGTCGCCCGGCTCGGTCGTGACTCGTCGCACGCAGCCGCCGGTGGGTAGCTGGGCGTCGTGGTGTGTGTTCAAAAACTTGTCTTCGATGCGTTCGATCGTCGAGAGTCTCCAGCCCAGGTAGCGGCTCGTGACGTCGCGTTCGCTGGCCGCGACCACCGCGACCACAATCCCCAGGTCGAACTCGTCCTGCCCCATCGGTCCGGCGTTCGGATCGAGCCGCCGTCCGTAGGGCGCCAGCACGATCGCAGGCAGCGACAGGCCTTGAATTCCGACTTCGTCGCGGAGCGCTACGAGGTTGACGCCCGCGAGTTTCAGTCCGTCGATCAACTCCTTGCTTTTCTTGAGGCATGAGCCCCAGCGGGATTGTTCCAGTGGAACTTCAAGCTGGTCGGACATTCTCTCGCGCTTTCGTCACCCGGAAGGCATACACGCCGAACTCGTCTTTCGTAAATTCGTCGATGATCCAACTGCCGTCCTGCAGCACAAACTTGCCGCGAACTTCCGGCTTGAACGGCAGCAGCTTGCCCGCGCTGTTGGTCGGATGCCACACGACGAGGGCCTCGGAGGTGGCGTTGAACGTGATCGGTCGGCCGAACATCCGCGAGACAGTCTTGCGGTCACGTTCCATCTTGACCGCGGCGGATTCTGTCTGTTGGTTGCCGGTCCCCGGCGGGTAGTAGTCTCCGTTTTCGATGAATTGCGGATCGCGGTATTGCCAGTCGCCCAAATACGCAATGGACGGATTGAACGTCATGTCACACCGCGGGACTCGCGTAAGTACGGGCCGTTTTCGGTCAGCTCTTCGAGTTCCTTGATTTGTGCCTTGATCTCACGCAACTCGGACAGCAGTTGCGAGCGTCCGCCCATGCGACCGATCTTGCCGCTGTTGCCGGCGTCCGGCATCCCGCCAAATGCACTCACCGTCTCCGGCGTTTCGAGAGCCGCTACGAGGTTGTCGCGCCACGTCCGCAGCTCCGCCAAGTGCTCGGCGTCGCTCTTGGGCATGGCTCACTCTCCGAATAATTCAATGCCCTCGGGCAGATTGGTATGATCGAGGTCAGTCGGCTTGACGATGGCCGATTCGGCGTGTGCGGTGATTCCGCAAACCGCCTTGTACTTTGCGAGAGCCTGGGATTCGCTCGCCGCATGGACGAACTTCATCCCTAGCAGACAGCGCGGAATTTGAACGCTCCACACGCGATTCTCAGGCGTCACGATGCCGACGCTCGACAGCTCCGCAGCCGGCTTCGGCTGGTTTGTCGCCTGGGCCTCGTCGGATGCAGGCTTCTCTGCCGGCTTCGGCTGGTTTGTGCTCTTGGCCATCGTTTGGACTCGGCAAAAAGTGATTTAAGGCTGCGGAATCGACTTCGGCTCAGCGTTTATTTCGCTGCGTTTACGTGGACGCGATGTTGCGAACGATGTAGCGCGGTTCTTCGATGGCGCCTGCCCCGCGGTAGTTGCCGAAGTAGGCCGCGATCAGACCGCGGTCGAGCATCACGAACTCATTCGGCGAGGCTTGACGCACGCGGAGCGGCCAGGCTTCCATCCATTTGAAGCACCGCTTCGGTTGGCCGATGAACCAGTATTCGGTTGCGTCGGCCTTCGATTCGCTCAGTCCGCTGATAATCAGGTTGCGGAGAATCGTGCTTTGCAGCGTCTTGTACGTCGCCGCCACGGCCGGGGGCGGCGTCGAAAGCGACTGGTGCGTCGCCGGGTCGCCGGCCCGATGCTGCGTCGAGTTGAGGATGAAGTGCCACTGGTTGGCACGCCTCGGCATGTGGACGATCGTGTCCGGCGCGACGATGATTTCGCGTCCCGTTTCCGGATCGGTCATGTCCTCAAACAACCCGAGCGCCAGATCGATGTCGGTGTAGTCGACTGCCACGTTCGTGTGCGTGTTGATCCAGGGCGTCGACGCCTGGTAGGTGTCGTAGGCGACGCCGCCGTAGTTGTAAGAATTAGTCGCACCGCAGAACAAAGAGAGCTGCGTCTTCTCTTTGCCGTAGCTGAGGATGTCGCCGACGTCGCCAGCCCGCTTGAGGACTTCGTTCGTGAGGTCGTAGAACACCGCTTCTTGCGTGACTTCGCAAGCCAGCGCCTTCTCGGTCAGCTCGGGCGTTTGGACCCAACGCTCTTTGATCTGAGCCCGCGGATGCGGCATGCCGGGCTGGCGAGTGCCGTCGCCGTCGGTCGAGTCGAAACCGGCCGTACCGATGATCTTCTCGCCGTTCTTGTTGGTCGGGATCGTCTCGAACAAATCGTCGCCGATGTGGGCGTTGTTCTGGAAACTCTCCAGAATCCGCGCCTCGATCAATCCGCCCACCGCGGCGGTAAACGTATTGATGTTCAGGAACGCAGTCGGGTCGACGCCGGGGCCGGCTTCGAGCAGGTCGATGCTGTCGCTTCGACCGTCGCCGCCGGGGCGGAACTGCTCGACGAAATCCCGTCCGCCGATCGCCTCGGCCAGTTCCTTCAGACTGAAATTGCGAGGGCTGATCCGATTATTCGCCAGTACCTTGCGGCCGCTCTCGTCGAACGACTCGACCAGCTCGTCGCTGTCCTTGTCGTGGACGCGCAGGCCGATCGCCTCGTGTAATTCCTCGACCCAACGGCGACGACCGGCGGCTTCCGTTTGGCCGTTGGCCTGGGCCTCCGCAATGCGGCCCTCAAGCGTTTCGCGGAGTTGGCGAAAGGTATACATGGCGAGTTTCCTGTGCGAGTCGTGATCAGTTGGGAGGGAACGGCCTCGGGATGTTTCGATTACGTCACGAAGACGTGCTGCATGACGGTCCAGTTGGTGCCGTCGCAATGGGCAAAGCAGGTTTCGCTGGTGGCGATCGTGGCCACCGCGCCGCCCGCATCGGTGCGGAGGTTGATGGTTTCTCCGCCGGTGTTCTTGATCAGCAAGACTTCGTTGACCATGTCGGCTTCCGGCGGCAGGTCGAGGTTCTCGGTGGTGCCCGATTCGGCGTCTGCCAAAATCCAATTGCCATAGAGGAACACGCCCGTCGGCGTGCCGGGAACTTTCGTCAAGACGACCGCAGCGTCGCCCATCGCAATCGTCTGCGGAATGAGCTTGAAGCCGGCTTGCGGTGCGCTCGCGCGGGTGTACGGCGTAAGTGGCAGCGCCCAGACTTTCGTCGTGCTCGCCCGGTTCTCGACCACGGCCGCGATCGCCGCCGACGGGTCGGTCGTCTTGACGAGCAATTGGTCTTCCAGGGCCGTGCCGCTGGACGCCTCGTCGACCGCCAGTAATTCGCCTTCGATGTAGGAGGCGCTGGCGACGTTGAACTCGACCTGCGAACCGACGATGATCGGAATCGCGCCGGTGCCGGCGTCGCTGGACAGCTTTTGGCCATTCGAGACGCCGAAGAATTTATCGGCGAACACTCGCTGATTGAGGATTTCCGAGCCGGCGTCGGCCTGGCTCGATGCGGGCCGCACAGTGCCGCTCTGGTTGTAGAGCAGATCGCCCGGATAGACGGCCACGCTGGCCGCCGTGGGCATGTAGATCAACAGGTCGCCGTGCGGTCGGGTGCGAGGGGCTGCCATGATCGTGCTTCCTGAAAAACGGTGAGTGAGCGGCTGACGTGTAAACGGTGAGTGTCGGCAGGCGGCGACTAACGACGAGCGTGGATCAGCCGCGGGACTTTCTTAGCCGGGCCCATGCCGCCGGCCTGGGCAGCCGGGCGCTGGGCGCCGCGAACTGCCGGCGGCCAGCTCTCGACTAGCTTCTTCATCGCCTCTTCGTTCTCGGACTCCAAGAGCGACTTGAACCGCTCCGCGCCGATGGCGACCGGCGTCGTGTTGAACGTTTCGAGCAGCTTGCGGACGGCCGAATCCTTATTCAGTGACGCCAGCTCGGTGGCCTGGGAGGCAACTTGCTCGGTGAGCGGTTTGAGTCCCGCGGCGACCGCGGCCTCGACGCTCTCCTCGAACTTCTTTTTCTTTTTAGGATCGTCGAACATGCCTTCGTCCTCATCGTCGAGTGGCGGTTTGTCGCCGGGTGGTTTGTTGTCGGGATCATCCTCACCGGCTTCCTCGCCGGGCGCGGTGCCAATCGCCTTGGAGATAATTCGCACCACGTCTTGCGCGGTGAGCGTGCCGGCGTCGACGATCGCCTTGAGCGTCGACATCAGCCCGGCTAGCAGCTGCTGATCGCCTTGTTGGCCCAGCATCCCCGGCTGCGCGCCCGGTGGCGGCTGCATGGGGGCCTGCCCCATCTGCGGCGCGGCGGCAGCGAAGCCCTCGAGGATGGCCGCCAGCGGTGACTTGCTGTCTTTGTTCGTTTCGAGCAGTTCGGCGAGCGTGACGCACTCGTGCTCAAACAGGCCGCTGGTCGTGGCTGGGTCGGCCACCAGGTCGACCGATTGGACGCGGCCAATCGATTCGACCACGACCTCGTTGCCGCGCTTGGCTGTCTTGCCTTGGACGTTGTGCGAGAGCCCGACGTTGCCCGGCGCGTTCTCGGCGTCCCAGGCGAGTTGCTCGGCAATGGGGTGCTTGGGGTTGTAGTGCAGGTCGCCGTAGAGCCCGTCGCCCTTGCGGTGCTGGACGTTGTGGACGGCGCCAAGTCGATCCTGATAGTCGCGCGGCGTAAATGCGCTGCCCTTCGGGTGGTTCGTGTTGACCTTCGCGCCTTCGTATTTGCCGACGGCTTCGGCCAGGGCGTTCTCGCTATAACGGCGGCCGTTGCGGCTGCTGAGGCCCAGCAATTTGACGCCGCGGATGACGCCTTTTTCCCGGTCAACCGTCACCGGCCCTTCCATCAAGGTCGATTCGGTGAACGATTCGCCGGAGCGTGTGAGGTGCTCAAGTAACCACATGCCACCAGCGTAGAGAAGCGGCGGCGGAGGCTGCTACGGGCGAATACTATCTTGTAGTAATGCCGTTGGGGATTTGTTAGGCTGATGGCATGGGCAAACCTCCGCTATTCACTGGAGCTGCCGGCGATTTCGACTGTAGTAATCCCGACAACTGGGAGGATGGCCGAAAACCATCCGACGGCGACACGATAATCCATCTCTTGTCGCCAGCACCGAAGCTAGGGTATTTCGGTACGCACGAAGTTGTCGGCGAGTGCGACATCCGCAAGAGCCTCGAAGACGAGCTGCGCGATAATCCGTTCCCGGTAGTTGGCAGCCGCGAACAGAGCCAGCCGCAGCGTGCCACAACGTACGTCGAAGGCGTGTTCATCACAGACGACATAGAAGTTCGCGTGAAGGACAAATCAAATAAACTGACCAAAGGCGACTGGGAGCAATTCAAGAGACTGGCCCAAGAGCTACAGAAGAGAACGGTGGCGTTTCCACCGAAACCAGAGTGAGCCATGGCGTCTACCCGAACGAAGATCACGATCACCATCAAGGCGGAAGCGGACAACGAATCGAGCGAGTCGAGCTGGGGTTACGACGAGATCACCGAGCACACACTAAGGGATGCGATTCGGGTCTTCGGGCTAAACGCGACGAGCTATTGGTTTCCAGATCGCCGGCCATTCAAGGAGCGGATCGAATCACTGTGTCGTCGCGTTGAAGGCACCCACGCCATGCAGCAGATTCAGCGAGAGGCCGGCGAAGGCTAACTCACCACCGTCCACGTATAGCCGCAGCCACTCTCCAAACAGACGCAATACTGCTTGCGCTTGGCCTCGTCGGTCGGATGCGACGCCGTCGTATACACCCGCGTCCGCTCCGACCCGCAGTTCTCGCAGGGCGGCGCGGGCTTCGGTTTGCGGTACGGCGGTTCCGTGCTTTGCTGTTGCATCCGTGGTAGCTCGGCAGTGGCGGGTGGACTCATCTTCAACCCCGATCGACGACGGCAACGGGCGAGAGTTCGCAGTTGCAATTCGGGTGCGCTTCGTCGCCCGGTCCGCTTGGAAACACCAGACCCCAGACTTTCTCCGTCGTGCCGCTCACCGCTTCGCAGCGCGGGCAAGTGCCGCTCTTGGATCGCTCGGGGTGAATCCGCCAAATCAACTCGACCCGCACGCGCTGGCCGACACCCGCTGCCGCACCGTCGCCGCCGGCCGGTTGACCCACGCCGCCGCCGGCCGTACTGGCCCGACGCGCCGCACCGATCTGGCCGAGCGAAGTCGTGTTGACCACGACGGTTCGCGTGACGCGCTCGATCCGGCCGGACGTGAACACCTCGTCGACGGCCGTTCGTACGGTCCGCAACGCCTCGGCCGGTGTTTTGGTCCGCAGCACAGCCGCCTGAGCGTCCACCGTGGCCGCCAGTCGCCTGCGTACCGTCTCGGTGGTGCCGCGGGCCATTCGCATCGCCTGCTCGGCGGCGCGCGTCTGGTAGGCCGAGAGCGAAGCCACGGAGGCCCCGGACACAGCGGTGCCTTGCCGACGAATCTGACGAACTGTCAGCTCGTCGGTTGCCAGGAGCAAGATCAGCAAGGCCGCCGCCGTCTCGTTTTCCACGTCGCGGGCGATTTGATCCCAGACCGACTGCGGCACGGCGGCCACGCTGCCATACCGCTCGATCGCCTCGCTGATCAGCTGACGATGGCGACGGTCGAGTAAGCGAAGCTTTTTGGAAAGCTCGCCTGCGGTATTCGATCGTAGGGTGTCGAGTTGTGTCATGGAGTCGCTTCCAACAACCCTTCCAGCGCCTTCACACGCAATGATTCGAGCCGGGCCTCGGCAACCTCGCTTGGCGGACCGCCGAATCCACGTTGGATCGCAGATTGTCTGTCGAGCTCCTTTTGCTGGCGTACTTCTGCTGCCTTGCCGACCGCGGCGGCCGTCATTTCGCGGGCAAGTTCCGGCGACATGCCAAGGCCGGTGAGCAGTCCGATCGCCACAACTTCAGCCGTCGTGCCATCCGATACCTGATGCAAGATTTCCGCGGCGGCCGTAACCTGCGCGCCGTTGAGCGTTTCACCCGTGCCAAGTCGACCAGTATCGACGCCCTGCTGACTCGCTTTCCAGTTATCAACTTCTGGCGCCGAAGTTCCGTCGGCACCTACAAATCCAGGTTGAGCGAATCCAGGTTGAACAAGGCTTCCATAGCCGTCGACCGGACGTTGCGGTTCTGTGTTGATGTTCTCTTGCTCCTTCTCGTAGTCGAGCGCTTCCTGCTCGGCCCAGGTCCGCTTCGAGAGAATGCCAGCTTCGTGCTGCTCCTTCCGCACCCGATGGTCCTTTTCCTGGTCGCGGACTTCGATGTCTGGCGGTTCGACGTCGACCGTCAAGATCTCCCGCAACTGCTCGACTGGGCAACGAATCCGCCCGGCGTGGGCAGCGATCTCGATCACCCGCCAGAGAACGTCCCGGTCCGCCTCCGCCTCGCCTTGCTGACAGCGCTTCATGGCGATCGTGAACGGCGTATGCGCTTCGAGGATGCTGGCGTACGTGTTGTTCGAGGCGTTGCCGGAAATCATGTCTTCCGGAAAGCCCCACCGCCGGCCGCCCATCCGCAGCCCCGCGTCGACGACCGTCACGAGGCTTGGCCCCTGCGGCGCACCCATGGGCCCGTACATTGTGTCGAAGTTCCGCTCGTCGACGATCTTGCCCGGATACCAACGTTCGGTCGGGATGCTCCGCGCGCCGCCTTCGCCGTAGAGTGGCGGCAGCTTCGATTGGAACTCGACCACGCCATCGGCCATGCTCTGAATCTGCGTGTCGCGGGTGCCCGGCTTGTGCTTGCGAATTAGAGAGATCGACGCCTGGATCGCGGCTTGCTTGACGATGTTTCGCATCGCTTTTTTGCTGTCGCTGAGCCATTCCTCGGTGCCACCGTAGAAGTCCGGCAGGCCACGCTTCACGCCGCGGTCGACGTTGATCTTTTGGTGCGACATTTCCTCGGCCGGGACGTACTCCCAATCGTTCGCGTCCCCGTAGCGGAGCACGAAGTAGCCGACGACGTTCTGCGGACGGCCGGGCATGGTGGCAACACCGTATTTCCAGTTCAGGCCCACGATCCCCATGTAATTTTCAATTTCTCGGGCGTTGAGCGGTTCGGTGATCCACGACGGTTCGCAGACCTCGACGTCGCAAAAACCGCCACCGACATCCTTCGTCCGCACAAAACGCTCGCCGGACTTGCGGGTCCGGCGGAACAGTTCGACGTCCAAGTCGCCGCGCCACTTCACGCGGTCGAGAAATTCGTCGACGACCTCTTGGCACTGCCCGGCCACTTCAACGGCAACGTCGCCCGCTTCCGGCTTGGCCGCAACCGTGTGCGTCATGCCGGTGCCGATCGCGTAGCTGGTGAGCGTCTCGATGATGTTGATGCCGACCGGGTCCGTCTCGGCAATCCACTGACCGGCGCCGCGGATGAATGACAAAGCCCCTTCGTCGGTAAAGTGCGGGTGATTGTCTCCATCCTTGCGCGCGTCGGCGCGATCCTGCCGCCCACCGAACCGCCCGCCGAAGAAATCCGCGTCCCAACGCAGGCTTTCCATCGGATCGATCAGGTCGCCCCAACCTTCGACGATCGTGCGGTCCTGCTCCTGGGCGTGACGCAGGCGAGTTTCGAGCGCGTGGATCTGCGATTCCAAGACGAGGGCCTGCTGCTGCTCCTGCAGCTCGCTGAGCTTGGCGGTCTTGTCGATCGTTGTCGTCATGTCGTCACCATTTCGGCCTGTTGTCGCTGATCTATTCCGCCGCGTGCTGCCAACTCACGAAGCACTCGCAACCCCATTTCTAGTGCGTCCGGTCCGTCGTCGTAATCTCCGAGCGGGAAGTCTTTGAGCTGAGACACGAGCAGTTCCGCGCCCTTGGACCCACGTTTGAAACGGAGTTTGCGATAGGCCAAGTAAGGGCCGACCCCCAGCCGAATGCGGGCCACTTTGTTCTGATGTTGCTTGACCGTAGCGATCGGTGGAATGACGCCCTTGCTCCGCTCCACTGTGAGCGCATCGAGCGCACGGAAGCCATCGACTTCGATCGCCCAACTGTGCGGCTGAAATGCGTTGCAAAGCGCCAAGCCCGCGTCGACCATCGACACTAGATCGCGGCGTGAGATATCCGCGTCGACGTACACCGTCCCATCCTCGCCCAGCGCCAGCATGATGTACGCCTGGTAATCCGACGTGTCGGTGCGACCCAGTGATGGATCGAGCGACAGCACCCTGAACGTAATGGTTCGGGTCGGCAACTGATCGAAGTCGACGTTCTCGAAATACTCCCCCGGCCACTCCGCTTGCTCGTGTTGACTGGGGCGCTGCTGATAGAGGGCGTTCCAGTAGTACGGACCCTGCGCCAAGCGAATCCGGTCGAGTTCTTTTTCGTCGAATCGGGCTGGCCACAGCGCCTCGCCGGGATTTCTCGACAGCGCGTCGTCTGCTTCCGCAGCGGCCGGCAAACACACCTCCCGGATCGGCTCCTCCCATGACCGCAATCGCGCAAGATAATCCTCGCGGTTCCACGGCGTGCCAATTACCACCATGACGCCTTCCGGCTCGCGGCGGGTCCAGAATGTAGAAGTGATCCACTCCCATGTTTTCTCTCGGTATACTTCGCTTTGTGCTTGCTCGGCGTTTTTGATCAAGTCGTCGAGGATGCCTAAATGAAAGCCCTTGCCAGTCGCCGGGCCGCCAACGCCGGCCGTGCTCATGTATCCGCCATTGGTCGTTCCCCAGTCATTTGCAGCCTGTCGATCCGCCGATATTCGTCCGGGCAAGATGCCGGGCGACATGCCCGTAACTTCGAGAAACGAATCGCGGGCCTTGCGCCCCCAGCTGGCGGCGAACGTCGCTTCGTAACTTCCAAGCAGTACATTCCTTTCTGGCCAATTGGCCTCGAACCAGGTCGGCGTCCAGTGGCTCACCAACTCGCTCTTGCCATGCCGCGGCGGCATGCGAATCACCAGCACGCGCTCCGGCACTTCTCTGAGCACGAGCCTGCGAATCTCCTCGTCAATCAGTTCCAAGTGCCTTGCCATCGCCCAACGGCCCTGCGTGGCCGTTGTGGCCATTAGTCCCGGGGACAGGGCCATTCGCAATTGCTCTCTGGCGTTCAAGTTGGACATACGAACCGTCTCTGCGTGCGTCGTCGACCATTGCCTTCAACTCTTCCATTACATGGGAATGTTCCACCTTGCCGCTGTGCTTCGTCTCCACGACGTCCCGGTACTTTTCTGGGGCCGCCCCCTTCATCAAAAAAATCAACAGCGTGTCCGAATACTTTCTTTTGCGACCGCAGCGTAGCCCATCGTGAAATACCGGCTCATCCCAGCCATCGACTGCGCGGCGGCGTGCTTCGCTTT
>Ga0214472_10001120_pt1 | contig 30750 bp, 30 predicted proteins | sample RVTome_6_FD_207662 | JGI IMG/M metagenome (GOLD analysis project Ga0214472, IMG submission 207662) | Soil microbial communities from uranium-contaminated site in the Upper Colorado River Basin, Wyoming, United States - RVT140D175 | ecosystem: Environmental > Terrestrial > Soil > Contaminated >...
TATTATAAAATGGTCAAAAGTTTTTATATGGTAAGGGACATCTATAATTCTGTTCGGTGTTTTATCAAAATGTTTTACCCCCTCTTTATACCCTAATATTTTTAAAAGATGATCTACATGATGTTCCGAATCAGTCGCATGTATTACATGTTCTTCTGTTCTTTCTCCACTAGGTTTTTTTGGGTTAAATTTATTTCTTATTATCTCTTTCAAGTCTTTTACTTTTTGGCATTCTATATGTCTAAACTCTCCTTTACCCCTTAATATTTCATCTGGCTTGTGGTTTTTTCCTAATACAACAACTACATTTGGATTATTACTTCTTTTAATATATTTAGTTTTACTTTTTATATGGACTTTTGGTATATCATCTTTTGAATAGACCAAATCAACAAATTTTTTAATATTATTTGTTTCGTATAAAAAGACTTTTTTAATTTCTATTTCTGGATAATCTCGTATGATATCAATAATTTCTGGAGCATGTTTAAAACCATTGCTCCAAAGCAAAAATATTACATAATGAGATTTATTTTTTTGTTTATTTATTTCCGCCATAACCAAAGTCTGTATTTTAACCATCTTTTTATAGGGTGGGGAAGTTTTGGTGCCTCTCCTCCTAATTTTAACCACTTTTTATAATAATGATCCCATTGTGGATTTATTGTATCATTCCAGAATTTTTTTCTCCACCAAGGGTGTATTATCACAGTATCTTTTTTTTCTTTTGTTGGATAACAGCAATATTTTTCGTCTAATTCTAATGGAGTAATATTAAATTTTTGTAGAGCTAAATTTAATATCTGCATATCACCGCTTACACAATCTGCCCACTCGTTTGTTTTTTTGTAACACCATTCTTTTATTTCTTCTGGATTTTTAAGTGTATCGCTTAAAACCAAACTTCCACTAGCAAAAACATCTCTTTCTAAATCATATTTTTTTATGTCACATTTTATTCCGTCTCTTAAACGAACTCCTTTGTGTTTGAACATAGCAATACCATTAGGTAATTTTTGAAAAAGATTTGATATATTTTTTTTTATTAAAATATCTGCGTCTAACCATACCACAGTAGAATAGTCTTTTAATAGAGAAAAATTTTCATACCTAGAAAAAGCCATTTTTGATATTCTTTTAAATTTATCGCTTTGTATTTTAGAAGTATCGTATTTTATAAATTTGCATGGATATATTTTTTGAAAAAGATTTTTGTTTCTATCTGATAGGTCATTCTCATATATTATTACATCGTGTGGTATAAGAGGTGGATTCTTTTTCAATCCAAAAAGAATCGTTCCAACCGCAAACGCTATATTATCAGTTAATCCTATTGTTATGGCTACTTTCTTCATAAATTATATTTATATCAAGCATTTAATAAAAAATCTTGATGTCATTTTCCAACTTTCAAATTCTTTCCAATCCAACTTTTTTCTTAATCCGGATTTCCAAAAATATTTAAATATTTTAAAATCTTTATTTGAATTTACACTACATATTTTTAACCATCTCTGAGCTAATACTTGTGAAAACTCTGGTTCTTTATAAAATTTTGTTTTTTTGTTTTGCTCAATAAGTTTATTAAACCACATTTCTTTCCTTTTTAGATAATCTTGCAAGTTGATATTTTCTGGTCTATAAATACTTTGATGGATAATCATATCCTTATTAGATGGATCTATATCAAGATTTTCTTCTAATTGTTTTTTTCTTAATTGGATTGATATTTGTTTTTGAGTAGCTGACAGATTGTTGGTTAAATTGTTTTCGTGTTCTTTGTATTTTACTAAAAATTTTTTTATATTGTAAAATTTTGTATATTTTGAAAGTTTGTTCCATAAATCATAATCTTCAGATGTTAATAGATCCTCATCGTATTTTAAGTTATTTTTATCTAATATTTCTTTGCGAATTATGATAGTTGAATGGACCATAGTGCTTCCAAAAAGTAAGTTTGTTTTTATTTTATCTGGATTTGAAAACATCTTATTTATTTTTTTTGAGTTTAAAAATTTTACCCAACTTCCAACAACACCTATTTGAGGATTTTTCTTCAAAAAATTTATCTGTATTTCTAATTTATTTGGAATCCAAATATCATCATCGTCTAATAATGCAATATATTTTCCAGTAGAGTTTTTAATACCGATATTTCTAGAAAAAGAAGCCCCTTTGTTTTCTATATTTTTTATATATTTAATTCTTCGGTCGTTTATTTTTTTGATAATATTATAGGATCTTTTTTCTAAACCATCATCTATAATTATTATCTCAAAATTTTGGTAGGTTTGATTTAAAATACTTTTTATAGCTTGATATAATAAATTAGGTCGATTGTATGTCGGTAAAATAATACTAACTTTTAGTTTTTTGTTTTTGTCTGAATCCACGATTTTTGTATTTTAAATTTATTTTATTTTCTTTCTGCTAAATAATTTGTTGTTATGAATATTTCATATTCTTCTTTGTATTTTTTTATTTCATATAAACCATCCTTTGTAATACGATATATTTTATAATTATCTTTTAGTAAGTAGTAAAAATTTTGAAAATATGTTTTTGAATCTATATTGCACCCACCAAATTCAAATTGAATAAAATCTACGGAGTTTGATTCAATCATTTTTTTTACTCCATCTAACACTTTTTTTTCATTTCCTTCAACATCTAATTTAAGAAAATCAATATGTTTAATATTGGCATTTTTGCAGAATTCGTCTATTGTTTTTATTTCTACTTCTTCACTCTGACCCATTTCTATTTTAAAGTGACCCAATTTTCTTTTATAAATACTTGCTAAACCAGACTCGTCTGAATTGCTATACAGAGTAATTTTTTCGTTTTTGTCTCCAAACCCTAAATTATATAAATTTATGTTTTTTTCTTTTCTTGTATTTAAAGATAATCTTTCAAAAGTTTTTTTAGATGGTTCAAAAGAATATATTTTTGCTTTATTTTCAAAATTATTATTTAATAATAAAGAATAGTTTCCTATGTTTGCCCCGACATCAAATATAACAGGTTCTTTTGTTCGTCTTAAATTATTTTTTATGTATTTTAGAGCATATTCCTCGCCACTATTTTTAAAATTTGTACCTGTCCCTATATTCATGCCTATTAGAGAAAACTTATTTAGTGTTTCAAAGAAAAATTGGTGTTTAGTTTTGCCTAATAATGGGTTAATTATTTTTTTTATAATTGAAATTAACATAATTTTATTTTTTTAGTCCGATTAAATAGCTGTTTCCTTGTAAATGATCAATTGGATAATTGAACCAATTATAATCTTTTTTTTCTTCCATAAATTTTTTAAAATATTTTTTGTTATCAATACTATTAAAATTATTTCTATAGGCGATTATGTAGTATTTAGTATTTTTTGTTAGATTAAATATTTTTTCTCTAAAATCTGTAGGGCTTTCACTTATAGACCATGTTCCGATAAACAAATCAGGACTACTTGAATAAAATAAATTTGGTAAAATATTAATGTTTGATATTAAATTTATACCATTACCTTTTTTAAAATTATTTATAGAAATATTTGCATCTAAATTTAATGATTTCAAAAAATATTCTTGTAAAAATGTGAATTCTGGTAAATCAAATATTGTGTATATACCATTAAATTCTAGCTGATAAATTAATCTTGCCATACTTCCATATCCTCCTCCAAATTCAAATATATGTTTTATTTTGTTTAAATTTATATTATGTCTGTCTAAAAGTTGTGAGAGACTGTACGCATGATGAATAAGATTACCACTAGTACTGGGCATTTCAGGATATTTTTTTGGATTACCTATTTTTGATTCTTTTAAGGCTTTTTTCCAAGTTTTCCAAGAAGGTTGTCTTTTGAGATATTCTAATTCTACATTTCTTGCTTTATGGAACATCGTATGTGCCATTTCTTCCCAGTCTAAAAAAAATCTAGGATCTTTTTTAATAAGTTTTTTTCTTATTATAGACAAATAAATAAGCCACTCTTCTTCTACACTAGAATTGTTTTTTGTTATTTTAATCGTTTTAAGAGATTTTATTTTTCTTTTTAATTCTGCAATAAGTTCTCGCTCTTTTTTTGTTGGAGGTTTTAATTTTAGTGTAATTTGTTGTATTTTTTTGATAATTATTTTTAATAATGTCTTTACCTTACTTTTTATTATTTGTATTGTTTTTTTAATTTCAATAACTTTACCTGTTTTACCATAATTATTTTTTGAATCTCTTATAGGGTGATTATTTAAATTATAAAACCAAGTATCTTTGTTTTTTTTAATATAATAAAAATCTTCTTTGTTTATTAAATTAAAAAAAGGTCGCAGTGCTTCATGTGCTATTACAGAGTGGTTAACACCTTTTTTTGTATGCAAAATCCAATTTGAATTTATACCGTGTCTATGATAGTAAAATGAATTTGGCATCACCACTATTTTTGAATCTGTTGCTAATTGTCTTATACCAAAAGTCCAAGTATCAAGAGTTCTTACATCTTCTTTATAACCACCCGCTTTTTTCCAACTCGTTTTTGTGAACATATAATTACCGCTTGCGATAGGAGATATGTGTCCTGATAAACTATCGGCTAGCGTATGAATACCTCTTCGGTAAACCCATTTTTTTGTTAAATTTTTTATATTATTTTTGAAATAGTATAATTTTTCAAATGTAGCAGAGTCAGCCTCTTTTTTAATCATAAAATTCTTTAATTTTTCTATGCTATTTGGTACGAGAATGTTGTCTGAGTCTAAACAAAATAAAATTTCATTTTTACAATTTTTTACTGCCGTATTTCTTGCCACAGAACCACCTTTGTTTTTTTGCAGGGTAATAACCTTGATAAAATTATATTTATTTTCATAGTCCCTGATTATTTTTGGGGTTTTGTCTGTAGAAGCATCGTCAACAATTATAATTTCATCACCTTCTTTTAAATTTGTTTTTATAATTGAATCTACCGATTCTGAGATGGTTTCTTCGCAGTTCCATGCAGGAATAAAAAAACTTATATTTTTATTTCCGTATTTATTATTTTTCATTTTTTTACACACCATATTTCATTACCTAAAATATCAATTTTTAAATTTTTATTTATAAAAAATTCATCGACCGCTTTTTTTACACCCTGATGGCTTGAATGTCCATAATCGTGTCCGCTCATTATCCCACCTTTTTTTATTTTAGGAAACCATATATCTAGATCCTTTTTTACACCTTTGTACGAATGATCTCCGTCAATATATATAAAATCTAGACTCTCTTTTATATCTTCAACAGCTTTATCAGAAAAATTTCGTATATTTACGAATCTGTTGCCAAATTTTTTTAATCTTTTTAAGACGAATGTGTTCAATATATCAAATTCTTCCTGAGGCAAATTCATAGAGTCTATGTACCCATCAATATGCTGGTGAGGGTCTATTCCATATATTTTTTCAATATTTGTATTTTTTAATATATTTTCTATATGACCTCCGAATGCTATTCCTATTTCAGCTCCTATTTTAAAATTATTTTTATTTATTACCTCTGGAATAAACTTATAAGAATTTTTCCAAGTAGTTTCTTTTTCTTTGTAAATTTTTTTAATATTTTTTTTTGGGTTATTTGTAAATTTTAAATATATCGATTTAATTATATTAAATAAACCTATTTTTTTGAGAATATTTTTTATTTTTTGCATTTTATTTTTTTTGTTTTTTATTTTAAATACATTTTTACTTGTATAGTCATCTGCTTCTCTATTTGGTTTAACCACAGATGGATGTTTAAGAGGAAAAATCATCTCTTTTCTAGGGATATTCGAACCGCCACCTTTTTTATTTTTTGTATGGGTCCCTCTTTGATCAAATCCGATATTAGAAACAAGATTAACATTTGGTGTGCAACAAAGCCCTTCGTTTAAGAAAGATGTATAAGTAAAAATTTTAGCCCAAGTGTTAATTTTTCCATTATAAACATTATCAAAAGTTTTCAGCCAATATTCTCGTATTTTTTTTTGTTTAAAAATGTTTTTTATCTTATTTTCTTCCTTAAATTTTGGGTAGCTTTTCATTTCAATGTCAAATTTATCCCAAGATCTCTTCCATGTTGCCCAACCCCAACAGTGGAAATAATTAGAAAAGTAATAGTCGCCGGTATCTCTTTTTATTCCATCTTGGAAGTTATCTCCAGTTATAGACATTATTTTTGGGTTACTTTTGTATTTTTCTAAGAGCTCTTCACAATATCTAAAAAAACTAGGATCGGGCAGACAATCGTCTTCTAGAATAATTCCTTGTTCAACATTATCAAAAAACCATTTTAATCCAGAGGATATTCTTTTTTTTAGGCCTATATTTGTATCAGAATAGTTTTTTTCAACTTTACAATCCCAATCAACCAAATCAATTATTTTTCTAGTTTTTTCAACTATTTTTATTTCTTTCTCATCTCTTGGGCCGTCGCTTATGACGAAGAGTTGTTTTGGTTTAATTTTTCTTATCTCATTAAAAACTAACTGAGTTGTGTCAGGTCTGTTAAAAATTATAAATGCTATCGGTGTGTTAAATTGTTTTTCCATTTTTATTTTATCAAATCTGCAAAAATGTTTCCGTCTTGAGAACGATTTTTGCTATTTGGAGCAGGTCTATATTCAGAAGGTATTAAATTTGAAATACTTTTATCTTTATCGTTAAAAATTACACTTGAATAGCCAATCATTTTTGCCATTTCTTCTAATGTTTTTTGAGTTAATATATTTAGATGACCATGTTTTTTCCATTCTTTTATAAAAACCCCTTTTATACCTTTTGAAAAATCTGAGTGTCTTTTCATTGATTCTATTAAATTTGGCGTATTTATTCTATGTATTCCTCCGTTTTTTAATACGCGGAAAGTTTCTGCTAAAAATCTAATTTGGTCTCTTTGGTTTAAATGTTCTATAAAATCTTCGTGAAAAATAACATCAACGGAGTTATCGGGTAGGGGAATACCTGCTTTTGTAAAATCTATTTTGTAAAAATCTTTTTTGTTGCCACGAATTTCTTCGGAATAAAATTTTTCTGTGTAGCCTTTAATATATTCATGGGGGATATAATTTAAATCAATGTTTATCCAGTTCTTTAGGATACGAGAACCACAACCAAAATGTATTTTTAGTTTTTCTTTGTTTTTATATTTATCAAATAGACGAGATATTTCTTTTTGCGTTTGTACTCTTTCTATTTTATTTTTTATTTTTTTTATGATAGACATATAAGTAAAAAATATTTAAGATATATTTTTCGTTGAATACTCTAATATTGTTGCCATATTTCCTAATTTTTCCCATTTATTATACAATCTTTGATATTCTCCACTTGCTGTTATTTCAAAACCGATATTTTCTTTTTGATCAAATTTTTCCATAAAAGGTCTTTGAATAGAGACATTGAAAAAATATGAACCAGTATTGAATAAAAACGCTGGTATTTTTACAGACAATTTATATTTTCCTGTGTGATATTCCTTTAAGGAGGGATTTTTATCTGTTTCGTTTGATAATAAAATTAAGTCATTATTTTCATTAAAAAAAATAAATTGAATAAGTGATTTATCTATTTTTTTATCAATTATATATTCAATATCAATGTAAAAATTTTCCCCTAATGGAATCCTATTATTAGGTTTATTATTTTTATCTAAAATAGATATTTTTGATATTTTTGCAAAAACTTTATTTTCACCTGCTTTAGTGTTTGTGTAATTAATTTCAGATTGATTTGATATTTCTTCGCTCTTTGTATTTAAATATTTATTAATAACATCCTCTGTCTTTCCAATCATTTCAATCTTACCTTCTTTTAGAAGAATTGTTTTTTTACAAAGTTTTTGAACAGCTGACATATTGTGGCTAACAAAAAGTATAGTCCTCCCTTCTGTTTTTGTTACCTCATTCATTTTTCCGATACACTTCTTTTGAAATTCAGCATCACCGACAGCCAAAACCTCATCCACAAGTAGAATATCTGGATCCATATGAGCAGCGACCGAGAATCCTAGACGAACGGTCATACCAGAAGAGTATCTTTTTACAGGAGTGTCTATAAATTTTCGTATTCCTGAAAATTCTACAATAGCATCAAATTTTTCAGCGATTTCTTTTTTGGACATTCCTAAAATAGCGCCATTTAAGAAAATATTTTCTCGCCCAGTTAATTCTGGATGGAAACCGGTTCCCACCTCAAGTAGTGAAGCAACTTTTCCGTGCATTCGTATTTCTCCTGTTGTGGGTGGGGTAATACCTGTTAATATTTTTAACAAAGTTGATTTTCCTGCTCCGTTTGAACCTATTATTCCTATAGTTTCACCTTTTTGAACATCAAAATCTATGTTTCTAAGAGCCCAAAATTCTTCTTTTGTTGTTTTTCCTGCAAGTTTTTTTGCTTTATGTTTTAAGAACGAAAAAGGTTTTTTTGCTATATTTGTAAGAACATCGCGCATAGCAATATAATCTCCTTGTTGATGAACAATGTTGTATTTTTTTGAAATATTTTTTACTGTGATGATTGGTGTTTTCATTTTTTTATTTTATACATTCTATTCGTAAACAAGGTTCTTTGTATTTATGAGAGTCTTGAGGTTTTTTATTTTTAATTTGATTAAAATTAACCTTTTTTAAAATTTTTTCTAGTCTTTTAAAATTATATCCGAACAAATGTGTGTCACCAAAGAATCTGTGCATTCCAAATATATTATCAATTCTTTTTTCATTTCCATTTAAGTATTCTTTTATTGCTTCATCAAAATCTGGACATTCAATAATTAGTTTCCCCCCTTTTTTTAAGACCCTATGGCATTCTCTAAGAGATTTTTCAAAATCATTTTTAGATAAATGTTCTATAACATGATACGCTTCAATTATTTCAGATGAATTATTAGGATAAGGTAGTTTTTTTATATCACAAACAACATCTGTTGTTCTAGTTTTTCTTATATCTATATTTTCATAATCTTCAATATAACGACCCCCACAACCTAAGTGTAATTTAAAATATTTATTGTTTTTTAAATTTTTTCTATGTTTAATTTTTATTAAGAAAAAATTTTTAATTTTTCTAAAAAAATTAAAAAAATTAGAGCAATATATTGATTTAAATATGTTATATATTTTTTTATTCATAAATTTATACGATATCAGCAAAATACCTTTCTGTCTTTTTGAAAAATATTAGTCCTATTATTAAAATAACCAAACAAACACTCCCTGATATTCCTAATAAAAACCAATTTATAGGAGCGTTTCCTAATATTGCAGCTCTTGCTGTTTTTATCACCCCTGTCATTGGGTTTAATGCTAATACCCAAGAGTATTTTCCTGCTATGCTAGCAGGGTAAATAACAGGAGTTAAAAAAAGTAGCATTTGCATAAAATAAGGAAGAACATATCTGACATCACGATATTTTACATTTATAGAAGCCAAAAATAATCCTCCTCCAATAGAAAACATAACCGAAATAATCAGAAGTAATGGTAATATAAGAAGTCCTGTTAAATTTGGTAAGTAATTATAATAGATCATCATTCCTATTAGAATAAATGAAGCTATTATAAAATCAATAAATTTTGTAGCGATTGAAGATATGGGTAATAATAATCTTGGAAAATATACTTTTGTTACTATACGAGAATTTTTTATAAGACTTCCGCTAATTTCACTTAATGATTGTGAAAAAAAATTCCAAATTAACAAACCTGTATAAACAAAAATTGGATAAGGTATTCCATCTGATGGCATTTGAGCGAATTTCCCAAAAAACAAAGAGAAAACAATCATTGTCATAAAAGGTTGAAATAATGCCCAAAGAATTCCTATAGCAGTTTGTTTGTATCTAACTTTAATATCTCTCCATGTTAAAAAATATAACAATTCTTTGTATTGCCAGATTTCGCTAATATCGTCCCAGCTGAAAGTTTTTTTAGGTTTTATTATTGTAATAGTGTTTTTCATTTTATTACCATTTATTTATCTTATCTATGACTTTTTTCTTTAATCCTAAATAAGATTTTGTTGCTTCTTTTTCTAAATCAGGAGATACAACTCTCAGAATCTCTTTTCCTAAAATACGATACTGACCCCCAACTTTATTGGCTTTGATAAGGCCTGTTTTAAGCATTCTTTTAATAGTGCTATTACTGATTTTCAGCAAATCTTGGGTTTCTTGGGTTGTGTAAACAGCATTTTCTTTTATCTCATTTACCATATTAAGTTAATATTAACAAAGTGTCAAAAAGTGTCAATAGGTATCAAGGATAAATAATCTGGATTGCTTCGGCTTCGCCTCGTAATGACGACGAATTTCCGAAGGAAATTCGTCAACGGAAAAGCTTTGCTTTTTCGTCATTGCGAGGAGTGGAGCGAAGCGGAACGACTAACTTCGGATTTTTTAGGCAAAAAATTCGGAGCAATAAATCCAGACTTTTATAATATTTCGTAATCCAAATTAATTTATGCTATTATAAATACAAATTTAATATTAACTTTTTGTAAAAAAATGAATCCCGTTAGAGATAAGCGGGGATGGATAGTTAAATAAATTATTAAAACTTAATTAAAAAGATATTATATTTAATAAATATAATATCTCTAACGGGATGAATTTGGATAAAATTTTAAAGAATATAGTTTTGGGGGCGATATTTTTGGTGCCATTTATTCCTTTTATTGTGATAGACAATACTTTTTTTCCTTTTATTGCAGGGAAAGGATTTGCTTTCAGGATTTTGGTTGAAATTATTTTTGGGCTTTGGGTTATTTTGGCTTTAACAAAACCAAAATACAGACCAGATTTTTCTTGGATTTTGGTTTTGTTGGGTGTGTTTGTTTTAATAATTGGTTTGGCAGATATTTTTGGAGTTAATCCTGCAAAAAGTATTTGGAGCAATTTTGAAAGAATGGAAGGGTGGATTACTCTGATTCACTTGTTTGGTTTTTTGGTTGTTTCCACTTCTGTTTTGCAAACTGAAAAATTGTGGCACCGCTTTTTTAATGTTTCTATTTTTGCCAGTGTTTTGATGAGTTTTTACGGACTGTTGCAATTGGCAAATGTTTTGGATACGCATCAAGGTTCTCGTTTGGATGCGACTCTTGGCAACTCGGCTTATTTGGCGGTGTATATGTTGATTCATATTTTTCTTTCAATGTTCTTTTTTGGAAGGTCAGAAAAAAACAGTTTGATGAGATGGTTTTATGGTGGAGCAGTTGCTTTGCAAACAATTGTCCTTTACAACACAGCGACCAGAGGTGCTTTGCTTGGTTTGATTGCGGGGTTAATAGTGTCTAGTTTGTTTGTGATATTTTTTGAAAGAGAAAATAAAAAACTGAGAAAATTTTGTATCGGAAGTTTGACCGCACTTGTGATTTTGGTGGGAACTTTTATTGGAATAAAAAATACTCAGTTTGTTCAAGATAGTCCTGTGTTGAAAAGGTTTGCAGATATTTCTCTAGAAGAAGGGACAACAAAAGCTCGTCTTATGGTGTGGAGTATGGCGGCACAGGGGTTTAAAGAAAATCCTATTTTGGGTTGGGGACAAGAAAATTTTAACTATGTATTTAATAAATATTATGACCCAGGAATGTATACTCAAGAGCAGTGGTTTGATAGGACTCACAATGTTTTCTTTGATTGGCTTATCGCAGGAGGGTTGTTAGGAATATTAGGATATTTGTCTTTGTTTGCTGTTTTGATTTTCTATATTTTTATAGACAGGAAAAACAATTTTACTGTGGTAGAAAAAAGTATTTTCTTGGGAATGCTCACGGCTTACTTTGTTCACAACTTTTTTGTTTTTGATCACTTAATTAGCTATATTTTGTTTTTCTCAATTTTGGGATATTTCCACCATCTAAACAAAGAGAAGAAAATATTTTCAGAAAATGTTAATACAGATGTAAACAGAATTGCTATCCCTGTAGTTGTTGTTCTTGTTTTGTTTTCTGTTTATGTTGTGAATATAAAACCGATTTTAGCAAATTATAATTTGCTTAGTGCTTTGATCCCTCACGAAGAGGGAGTAGAAAAGAATTTGAAGTACTTTGAAAAAGCTGTTTCTTACGAGACATTTGGTAATCAAGAAATCCGTGAGCAAATTTGCCAGATGGTAAACAAAGCGGCGGGGGTTAATCTTGATCAGAGTATAAAAAACAAAATTTTAAATCTCGCTGTGAGTGAAATGGAAAAGCAAATAAAAGTTGATCCTGAAAATGCCAGATTAGAATTTATTTTAGGAGTCGCCATTGCGGGGGCGGGGGTCTATGATGATTCTTTGGTACATATGAAAAGAGCATTAGAATTGTCTCCTACAAAACAATCTATAATGTCTGTATTGGCGACAATTTATAATTCTAAAGGAGAATATGCAAACGGTTTTGAGTATGCTAAAAAAGCTTTTGAATTGGATGAAAGTTTTGATGATTTGAGGATTTTGTATGCTTCAGGTGCTATTTATGTAGGAGAGGATGAATTGGCAGAAGAACTTTTGGTTCCAAAATTTAAAACTACATTGGTTGATGATAATAGAATAATTCAGGTATATTTTATTACAAAACAATATCAAAAAGTTGTTTCTATTTTAGAAAAACATATAGAAAATAAACCAAACGATTTTCAATCTCGCCTTTCCCTTGCTTCTACTTACATTGAGTTGGGACAAAGAGCAAAAGCAATCGCTCAAATTCAAGAAGTAATAAATCTTAATCCAGATTTTAAAGATCAAGGCGAGTATTATATTCAGCAAATTAATTTAGGCAACCGTCCGTAGTTAAATTACTTGTCCCGTTAGAAATTGTTGTTTTGAAACGGGTGGATTAAATTATAAAATTATTTTTTTGGGATACATTTTTTTGTTTCCTATTTCTAACGGGATGAAAATTCAAGAAAATATTTTGTTAAAAGATTTTACTACTTTTAAGGTAGGGGGGAGAGCAAAGTATTTTGCTGTGATAAAAAGTGTTGATGATTTAAAACAGACAGTTGGTTTCGCTTCGCGAAACCAACTGTTTGTTTTTGTGCTTGGTGGAGGTTCAAATTTATTAGTCTCTGACGATGGTATAGATGGATTTGTTCTAAAAATGGAAATTAAAGGGATGGATTTTGGCGAAGCCAAAATCCGTCATTGCGAGCGAAGCGAAGCAATCCAGGAAAATTTTGAAATAATCGCAGGAGCAGGAGAAATATGGGACGAGCTAGTTGAGAAATGTGTAGAAAAAGGTTTGTATGGTTTAGAAAACCTGTCTTTCATTCCAGGGACAGTTGGGGCAAGTGTTGTCCAAAACATCGGTGCTTACGGTGTGGAAATAAAAGATGTTGTTGATTGGGTAGAAGTATACGATACAAAAACAGAAGAAATAAAAAAACTTACAGGCCGTGCCTGTAAGTTTGGGTATCGGGATAGCGTTTTCAAAAAACCAGAAGGTAAAGATTTGGTTGTAATTCGGGTTGCTTATAATTTGCAAAAAAACGGAAAGTTAAATACTGATTACAAAGATATTCAAGACTATATCATTTCGTCGTCATTGCGAGATTTTCCTGAGCCGAATTTTTCAACGGCTCAACTCGTTGAGCCGTTGAAAAATTCGGCTCAGGAAAATCGTGGCAATCCAGTATCGGCTTTAAACCCAAAAAAACTTCGTGAGATAATAATTCAAATTCGAAAAAACAAACTTCCGGATTGGAAAAAAGTCGGCACAGCTGGTTCGTTTTTTAAAAACCCGATAATTACAAAAGAGCAGTTAGAAAAAATACTAGAAAAATACCCCAATCTTCCCAATTTTGAACAAAAAATATCGAAGTCCGGCTTCTATAAATTTTATAAGATTTCGTTGGCCTATGTTTTGGATAAAATATTGGGATTAAAAGGACTGGAAGAAAATGGGGTAGGGCTTTATGAAAATCAACCTTTGGTAATAATAAATAAAGGTAATGCAACAACAAAAGACATAAAAAACTTTGCCCAAAAAATACAAAAAAAGGTAAAAGATGAGATTGATATAACTATTGACTTTGAAGTCGTTGAGTGGTAATATATATACAGGATAAAATAGATAAAAACAAGTACTTTAACTTTTTAAATTTTAGGAGGAAGATATGATTTGGAAAATTTTTTTACTTGGGGGATATGTTCTCCTTCTTGTGTTCTTTGGTTACAACGAACACAAGACAAATATGGAAATTAAAAATACTTTAGCAGTAGAAGAGAAAAGGCAAGAAAATTCTTTGCTACCAGCCCCAAAAATCAAAAAAATTTCTGAAATGTCGGAAACCTATGTGCAAGGCAATCTTTCAGTTGAGTATTGGGAAGTTGACGGAATGCCTTGTTTAAAGATTAATTCTGGTAATCCGAGTTTTTCGTGTGATTGGTTCAAGAATACACGACAAGACTTGATGAGGTAAAATTTAACCGTCAAAGACAAAAATCGTCTTTGGCGGTTTTTGTTTTGTGTTTAAATTGAATTGTGGTAGGGTTGTTGTAGAATTTGGAAATTTTTAGATAAATTAAAATATTCTCATATGCTTAAATATGGGAGTAAACTTGGAGGAGGTAATTTTGAAATCATCTAGATATTATCAAAATTTTTTACAAGTGGTGGCAAGATTTTCTTCTCTTGCTTTGTATTTGAGCGGATTCTTTTTTACAACAAAAAATTTTAGGATATCCATCCTTGTTTTGATTTTAAGTTTACTAAGTGGATATCTTACAAGTGATTTAAAGTATCGTCGCTCTAAAGCTATTGCCAATGAAAAACAAAATGGTTTTTCAAAAAAATTAAAGAAAGCAAAATTTTATCAAAATGTCGTCCAAATTACAGGACGAGGAAGAGATGTTATTGCTTTTTTCTCAGGAGTTCTTTTAGGAGCAGGTCATCCGTGGTATTCAACTTTGTTGCTTTTAACCCAACTTGTTTTTGGGTTTTCTACAACAGAGGCTTTGTATTATCGGGAACAAAGTATCTATAACAATGATAAAAAATAAAAAAAAGTTGGGAGTAGTACTCCCAACTTTGGTAAAGGTTTCGGTTTTACCGAGGCCTTTTAGTTATCAAGCTTTCTTTTGTAATATTATGGTGAAGGTGGTAAAAGCCATTTTTCCCAAGGGCAAAAATTTTATTACAACCCCTTGCACAAGAGAAAATTTGATTTCTTATCTTGGGGGTTGTTATTGAATCGCCTTCGATATATCCCTCAAAGACTTTTCCTTTGTCGCAGTTGCACTGTGTGGGTGCACTTCCGTCTGATGCCATTTTCTTTTCTCCCTACTTTTGATTTATATTAACTACGATTTCCGCCAATATTTATAATACATTTTTAGAAAAAAAGCAATAAAAAACAGAAGCCGGACTTCTGATTATTTTCCCGTACCGATAGGTAGTCCGAATAATCAGAAGTCCGGCTTCTGTTTTTTAAATTTTTTATTTATTAAAAACACTCTTTGTGGTAAAGTAATGTAATACGAATCCACGAATTTATGCGAATACCCCGAATCAAATCCATGCGAATATTCGTGTAAAGTTAATTAGTGGTATTCGTGTATATTCGTGGATTCGCATTATACATAAAAAATATGAATATATTAAACAAAATCTTTGGTGACGAAAATAATAAAACGCTGAAAAAAATACAACCAATAGTAGATAAAATAAACTCTCTAGAAGAGAGTATTTCTCATTTGTCTGATGAAGAACTGAAAGCAAAAACAACAGAATTTAAAGAACAATTAAAAAATGGAAAAACACTAGACGATATTTTGCCAGAAGCTTTTGCTGTGGTGAGAGAAACAGCAAAAAGAAATTTAGGTGAGAGACATTATGATGTTCAGTTGATAGGAGGAATCGCATTGCACCAAGGAAAAATTTCTGAAATGAGAACAGGAGAAGGAAAAACTTTGGTAGCGACTTTGCCTGTGTATTTAAATGCACTTACAGGAAAAGGTGTGCATGTAATTACGGTAAATGATTATCTTTCGCGAAGAGATGCTGTTTGGATGGGGCAAGTTTATTCTGCTCTTGGACTAACAACAGGAATTATAAACAGCGAACAGTCTTATATTTACGACCCAAATCATAAAGAATTGGACAAAGAAAGAGATGAAACTGGTTCTTATAAAGTGGTAAATGAATTTTTACGACCTTGTACCAGACAAGAAGCTTACCAAGCAGATATTACTTATGGAACAAACAATGAATTTGGTTTTGATTATTTGAGAGATAATATTGAATATCAAAAAGACAAAATAAGACAAAAAGAATACAATTTTGCGATTGTTGATGAGATAGATTCTATTTTAATAGATGAGGCGAGGACCCCTCTTATTATTTCTGCTCCCGCAGGAGATTCGGAAGATTTGTATCAAAAATTTGCACAGATTGCAAAGACTATGATTAAAGACACAGATTTTACGGTAGAAGAAAAATACAAAGCGATAAAATTGACAGATGATGGGATTGAAAAAGCAGAAAAATATTTAGGGATAGAAAATATTTATACAGAAAAAGGAATTAAGTTTGTTCATCACTTGGAAACAGCTGTCCGAGCTAAAGCACTTTTTGAAAACAACAAAGATTATGTGGTGAGGGACGGGCAGATAGTTATTGTGGATGAATTTACAGGCAGAATGCAACCCGGAAGAAGATGGTCGGAAGGTTTACATCAAGCGATTGAAGCTAAAGAAGGAGTTGAAGTGCAAAAAGAATCACGCACTTTTGCGTCTATTACATATCAAAATTATTTCCGACTTTATAAAAAATTGTCGGGTATGACAGGTACAGCCAAAACTTCTAGTGAAGAGTTTTACAAAGTTTATGGTTTGGATGTTCTTACTATTCCGACTCACCGAGATATAAAAAGAATAGACCAAGACGATTTGATTTTTCAAACAGAGAAAGGAAAGTTTCGTGCGTTGGCAAAAAAAGTAAAAGAGCTTAATCAAAAAGGACAACCTGTTTTGATTGGGACAGTCTCTATTGAAAAAAACGAAATACTATCGCAGTATTTGAAAGTGGAAGGGATAAAGCACGAAGTTTTGAATGCAAAAAATCACGAAAATGAAGGAGAGATTGTGGCTGGTGCTGGAGAAAAGGGAAGGGTGACTGTGGCGACAAATATGGCAGGGCGTGGGGTGGATATTAAACTCGGTGGTATTCCATTTAACAAAGAAAAATACGAAGAAGTAAAATCTTTGGGTGGCTTGTTTGTAATCGGGACAGAAAGACACGAGTCCCGAAGAATAGACAACCAGCTAAGAGGACGAGCTGGGCGTCAGGGCGATTCGGGAGAGACACAATTTTTTGTTTCAATGGAAGATTCTTTGATGAGAGTTTTTGCCTCAGATGTGGTCAAAAATATGATGGGCAGATTGGGTATTCCAGAAGACGAAGCGATTCAAAATAAAATGATTACTCGTTCACTTGAATCAGCACAAACAAAAATTGAAGGATTTCATTTTGATTCTCGTCAGCATGTTTTGAAATATGATGATGTGATGAATTTTCAAAGAAAGACAGTTTATGAAAGAAGAAGAGGGATTTTGTTTGGAAAAGACGAAGAAATATCAGAAAAATTGAAAGAAATAATAGATGAAGTTTATAGTCCAAAGACTGTTGCTGAAGCAATAGAGCTTTTTGGGACTCGTGAAAGTTTAGAAAAAATTGTTGAAGAAAAAAGAAAAATGTTGGGAGATACAGAATTTTTTGCTGTGCTTAGACGGTTAATGTTGCAGACAGTGGACACTCTTTGGGTAGAACATTTGGAAGTAATGGATTATTTGCGTTCGTCTGTTAATTTGCGTGCTTATGGTCAAAGAGACCCTCTTGTTGAATATAAAAAAGAAGGACTTCAATTGTTTAAAGAAATGCAATGGGTAATAAATGAAAAGATTTTACACTTTATTCCAAGTATTGGAGCGGGGGCTTTTGTGCGTGAGCAAGAACAACTAAGAGCGACTCACGAACAAGCGAAAGGTATTGCCGAAAAAGAAGGTTCGGGAACAGAAACTCAATCCCAAAAACCTGTGGTAAAAAGTGAAGAAGACAAAATTGGGCGTAATGACCCATGTTATTGCGGTAGTGGGAAGAAATACAAGAAGTGTCACGGGAAATAATTTTTTTTAGATTTTTGTTGTTTTTTCTTGTAATTATTATTGTTTTTTGTTAAATTTGTTTGCAGAAATTGTTTTCAAATATTAATTTAAAAAAGTCGGAGGAATAAAAATGGGAGAGAATAAAGAAATAAGAGTTTTTGATGGAAATTTTTATATTGCACATCAACTTTTGTTTATACAAATGCATGAAGAAATAATAAAGCTTACGTGTACACCTATTAAAAAAAATATTCACGGAGTTGATATTTGTCGTGGTTGTTGTGACTGCAAAAAGGTTTGTCTTGAAGGAGATTTTACCAACCGTCAACAAAAAATCGCCCAACAAAATTTAGTTGGGAGAGGAGTCCTTATTGTAAATGCAGCATTTCGTGTGAAATATGCACTCCCTGTTTATTACAAAGATAGAAGACAAGGAGCAGTTCTTTCTTTGGTGTCGATGAGAGGAAAAAGTCATCTCATCAGACCAGATACAAAAATCCTAGTTGTTTAAAAAATGTGAGAATATTTTTTTGAAATAAAGGAGGGGAAACCCTCCTTTTTATATTTCTTTTTTAGTTTATAATATATTCATGTATCAAAAACCTTATTCAAAAAAAGAAATTTTAGAAAAATATCCTAAAGATTTTGCAGAAAAACTTTTGTCCGACCCAATTCATTTATGGAGAGCTGAAACCGGCATAGAGCTTATTCATAAAGAGCCGACCAAAGAAGAGTTGGACAGAATTTGGAAAAATTGGAATGAGATGCCGGAAGATTTGAAGAAAAAAAGTGATGAAAAAAGTTTTGAACTTTTTGGAAAAACTAATAAAGAACACTATGATATTATTATGAGTAATTATTAGTTAACTATTAAAATCATTATGAAAGGATTTATACAAAATATAGAAAATTTAACAAAAGAAAATTCTAATTTTCGTAAAGTGCTTTATACGAGTAAATATAGTCAGTTGGTTTTGATGAGTTTGAAACCAATGGAAGATATTGGAATGGAGGTTCACGAAGACACAGACCAATTTTTCCGAATAGATGCTGGAAAAGGGAAGGTTGTTATTAATGGTGTAGAAACTGACATTGAAGACGGTTTTGCTGTTGTTATTCCATCTGGATCACAACACAATGTCATCAATACTTCTGAAACAGAAGATTTAAAACTTTACACTATTTATTCTCCCGCACATCATCGTGATGGTGTTGTTCATATTACAAAACAAGAAGCCGAAGCGGACGATGAGTCTTTTAATGGAGAGACTACGGAATAATATTCTTATTATTTTTTTTAATAACAATAGGTTTTTAACAACAACAACAACAACAACAAACTAGAGCTATTTTGTCTGTTGTTGGGATTTTAAAAACTATCGTTCTTAAAATCCCAAATTGTTTAGAATAGAAATGGTTAAAGTAAATTATAAAAAGAAAATTAGATTAGGAAAAACTCAACAAAAGATTGTGTTGTTGCTTCTTGCTGGTTTATCAATGGGTTTATCTACTAATCCTAAAAAACATTTTGACATTTTAGGAGAACTTCATGATGAATTAAAAAATTTTGATAGCAGACATTTAAAGAAGTCTATTAAATCTCTGTACGAATCTAATGTGGTTAAAGTTAAAGAAAATAAAGACGGGACTATGACACTGGTTTTGTCTGAGGAAGGTAAAAAAAGAGCAGTTTCTTTTAATATAAACAACATAGAAATTAAAAAACCAAATAAATGGGATGGTAAATGGAGATTTATTCTTTTTGATGTTCCTGAGAGGAAAAGATATATAAGAAATGGGTTAAGGTTTCATTTGAAAACAATTGGATTTTTTGAATATCAAAAAAGTGTTTTTACTCACCCTTATGATTGCAAAGATGAAATTGACTATATTATTGAGTTTTATGAAGCAAGGGAGTTTGTTAGATATGTTGTTGCCGAAGGGGTTGATAATGAACTACATCTTAAAACATTTTTTAATATTTAATATCAGCCGTTTTTTTTGGGATTTTAAAAACTATCGTTCTTAAAATCCCATAAAATAAGACAAAAAAGAGTTTAATTTCAAAAAAAAAGAAAAAAAGCTTGAATTCAAAAAGGGGGACTTTGGATGTTTAAGAATGTGATATAATTTTAAAATTATGAAACAAAAAGAGGCATTAGAAATATTAAAGATGGGGCACAATGTTTATTTGACTGGGGCGGCGGGTTCTGGAAAGACGCATCTTTTGAATACTTATATAAATTTTCTTAAAGAGCGAGATGTAAATGTAGCAATTACTGCCTCTACTGGTATTGCCGCTACTCATATAAGTGGAATGACCATCCACTCTTGGGCAGGTATCGGTATCAAAGATTATTTGGATGAATGGGAGTTAGATTCTCTTTTGCAAAAACAATATTTAGCAAAAAGATTTCAAAATACAAAAGTTTTAATTATTGACGAGGTGTCTATGTTGCATAATTATCGCTTGGATTTAATTGATAAAGTTTGTCGTGGTTTTAGGCAAAATGACATGCCTTTTGGTGGAATGCAGGTTATTTTGTCGGGAGATTTTTTTCAACTTCCTCCTATAAATAGAAACAGTGATGAGTTTAATTTTATAAATAAATCAGAAGTGTGGAGTAATATGGGTTTGAAAATTTGTTATCTTGATGAACAACACCGTCACGAGTGTGGTACTCTCACAAATATTTTAAATGACATCAGGCAAAATAATGCAGGTGAAAATGTTTTAGCCCCTTTGCGATTGCGATACAAAAAGACAATAAAATCGGATATTATTCCGACTAAACTTTACACTCACAATGCTGATATTGATAAGATAAACGAAAAACAACTAGACGATATTGAGGGGCACTCTAAGATTTTTGAAATGCAAACAAAGGGTAAAAAAAATCTGGTAGAATCTTTAAAAAAGAGTTGTCTAGCACAAGAAGAATTGCGACTTAAAAAAGGAGCGGTTGTGATGTTTTTAAAAAACAATCCAATTAAAAAATATGTAAACGGAACACTTGGTACGGTAATTGATTTTTCTGATAGAGGTTTGCCTGTGGTTAAAACTTATAATGGAAAAATAATAGAAGTAGAAAGAGATAGTTGGAATATAGAAGAAGATGGAAAAATAAAAGCAGAATTAAAACAAATCCCGTTGCGTTTGGCGTGGGCGATTACGATACACAAAAGTCAGGGGATGAGTTTGGATTGTGCGGAAATAGATTTGTCAAAATCTTTTGTAGAGGGGATGGGTTATGTAGCGCTTTCTCGTGTAAGGACAATAGATGGTTTGAGATTGATGGGGCTGAACCAAATTGCTTTACAGGTAAATAAAGAAATATTGGATTTAGATAAACAACTTTTAGAAGAATCAGAGATTATTGTCGATGAATTGAATAATTTTTCAAAAGAAGATATAGAGAGAGCTCAAAAAATATTTATTGATTTGATTAGTCCAACAAAAGAAGAAAAAGAAGAAAAACTTTCTACTTATGAAAAAACACGGATTTTAGTGGAACAAAAAATGAGTATTGAGCAGATGGTAAAAGAGAGGGAACTAACAGAAAATACTATTATTAGTCATTTAGAAAGATTGCTGGAAGATGAAAATAAACCAGACTTAGATTATTTAAAATCTAAAATTAAAAAAGAGCGTTTAGATAAAATTAAAAATGCTTTTAAAGAAACAAAGGATACAAAACTTTCTCCTGTGAAAGAAATTTTGGGTGATGATTTTGAATTTGATGAGATACGATTGGTGAGGTTGTTTATTAAATAAAGTAAAATATTACATTTGTTATTCATTTTAGACGGAAAAGTAATCTTGTGTAAAACAAAAACACAAAGCACTAAAGAACAAAAATTACCAAACAAAACACAAAACACAAAGCACAAAACAACGAATTTCGCTTCGCGAAATTCGTCTTTTTGTTTGCTTTCAGAACAATTTTATTGTACCCTTGTTTTTAGGAATAGTTTGGTTTTTTATAAAAATATTTTATGAGGAGAAAATTATGTTTTGGAGAATAAAAGCTTTGTTTTTTATAAAAAAAATTTTGAGAGAAATTGGGCATATAAATAATGAGGGCTGTTTTGGGATTAAATTTTCTAATAATGATATCCCAAACTATTTAGTGGCTGATGAAAGAGTTTTTAATATAAGAATAAATTCATATAAAAGATTATGGGTTAGAAAGAGAATACAAGAATCAATACAAAATTCAAATGTATGGTTCGGGGTTTCTCTTTTCGGTTCAGTTGATTTGTTTATTGAGATCAATACCTAATTTTTGTTGAGCGCAAAACCGAATGGTTTTGCGCTTTTTCTTATCCGCCCAACTTTTTTAAAAATCCACGGAAGCCTGGCTTCCGTGGATTTTTTTTAAAAAAGTTGGGCGGGTTATTTTTCTTCTGATATAATAAGTCTATGTTTATAAGCACATTAGTAATAGTAATAACAGGTTTAGTTATTTATTTTTCTGGAAAAAAGTTTTCTACCGCTTCTTCTGAAATCGGAGATTATTTCAATCTTTCCCCGTCGGTCAAAGGAGCAACCCTAGACGCTGTAGCGAGCACTTTCCCAGAATTGATGATAACCATTTTTTCCGTTCTTGTTTTCAAAGAATTTGATATTGGGATTGGAGTGATAACAGGTTCTGTTCTTTTTAATACTTTGGTGATACCTAGTATAGCTGTACTTATTTCGCCAGTTGTTTTTCGTGTGGGAAAAGAGGTTATTTCAAGAGATGTTATTTTTTATAGTATTTCTGTTGTTATTTTTTTGTTAGGAATTTTGTACTCAAAATCATGGGGTCTTGTTATGGCTATAATATTAATCGCCATTTATTTTTGGTACATAGATATAATAATAGATCAGACAGAAGAATATAGAAATAATCACAAGAAAATGTTGGGAGAAAAAATATCAGTGATAGGTAAAATTTCATCCGCTTTTTTTAATATGATAATTATGGGAGTTGCTACTTATTTTTTAACCGAACACGCTGTTTTTATTGCCCATGCCCTCAAAATATCTCCTTTTGTTGTTGGTTTTTCGGTTGTTGCTTTTACAACTTCCGTTCCAAATATAATTATTGCTGTTGTAAATACAAAAAAGGGGAGAATTGATGATGTTATGTCGGGTATTTTTGGTGCAAATATTTTTACTATATTAATGGTTTTGGGGATTCCATTATTTTTGTATTTTGTATTAACAGGTAAAGATATAATTATTTCAACATCAGGGATTGAGTTGGTTGCAGGACTAATTTTATCAACGATTATGATTATTTTGTTTATTATTGATGACTATGTTATCACCAAAAAAAATGCAATTATTATGATTTTGGTTTACATCGGTTTTATAAGTTTTGTATCTTTAAAAGCTTTTTTAGGATAATTAAATAAAATTGTGATAAAATTATTTTGATGGAAAAAAGTTTACCTATAATAAAAAATTTTGACGATCTTGCCACTTCTAAATTAAAAATGGATGCTTTGACGATTCTTGAAGAAGGGTTTGAATCTATTATTGTTGAAAAACTTATCAAGTCAAAAGTCTTGATGGAAGACGGTACTATTTGTATAAAAGATGAAAAAATTTGTCTAAGTGATTTCAAGAGAGTTTTTTTGATTGCTATTGGAAAGTGTGCTGTTAGTTCTGCCACAGCTCTTGAAGAAGTTTTGGGGGACAATATTTCAGGTGGTATTGTTTTGGATGTGAAAGAGGGAAAATTTAAACATTTGGTTTCAGAAGTTGGGACACATCCATTACCATCCGAAAAAAATGTTTTTGTCGCCAATTCTATTGTAGATATTTTAAAACAAGCTGACAAAAATGATTTAATCCTTACTGTGATTTCTGGAGGGGGGTCTTCTTTGATGTGTCTACCAGACAAAATTAGTTGCGATGAACAAAGTGAAATCACTCATATGTTGATGAAAAAAGGTGCGACAATCAGCGAGCTAAACACAATCAGAAAACACACATCAAAAATAAAAGCCGGATTTTTGGCAAAATTGGCTTATCCTTCTACTATTGTTTCTTTTATTTTTTCCGATGTACCCGATGATGATATTAGTCTTGTAGCTTCTGGTCCAACTGTTATGGATAAAACCACTATCAAAGATGCAGAAAAAGTATTAGAAAAATTTGGTATGAGTGAATACAAAAAAGCACTCATTGAAACACCGAAAGAAAAAAAGTATTTTGAAAAAGTGAGAAATATAGTTTTGGGATCAAATAAAGTAGCATTGGAATCAATGAAGAAAAAAGCAGAAGAACTAGGGTATGACACTTATATTGAAAGCTCAAATTTTCAAGGAGATGCAAGAGTAGTGAGTAGAGAAATAATTTCAAAAAAATATCTGCCTAACAGTTGTCATCTTTGGGGAGGAGAAACGACCGTGATTGTGGATAAAAAAGGCAAAGGAGGAAGAAATCAAGAATTCGCTTTGTCGGCTTTGCCATATATTCCAGACAATACTGTTTTGATTGCTTGTGCTTCGGACGGTTGGGATAATACCGATATGGCAGGAGCGATAGCGGACAATCTTTTATATGAAAAGGCAATAAGTGGCGGTCTTGATCCAGAAGAGTGGATGGTAGAAAATAAATCTTATGATTTTTTTCATCAAGTTGGTGGACACATAAGAACAGGGAGACTCGGCTCCAATGTTTCAGATTTTTATTTGATTTTGAAAGGAGGTGAAAATCTAGAAGAAGATGACGAGAGATATGATGAAAGCGCATTAGAAGAAGATTTTGAGGAAGATGAAAAAGAAATTAATAGTTTAGAAAATTTATAAAAATAAAGGTGTTGTGGGTTATAGAAAGTACCCCAGTGAAATATCTTTTGCTTTTACCTAAAAGCAAAAGTTTCATTTTTCTACGAAAAATGAATTTCACGGGGCTCATATTTTTCTAACTCACTTCGTTCATAAGAAAAATATGAGAAATATATATTGGTTCAAAGAATTAAATAAAAATGATGTTTCAAAAGTGGGTGGAAAAAACGCTTCGCTTGGAGAGATGTATCAAAATCTTTCAAAGAGCGGAGTAAATGTTCCAAATGGTTTTGCAACCACGGCTGATGCTTATAATAAATTTTTGAAAGAAAGTGGTGTGAGGGAAAAATTGATTGAGCTTTTTAAAGATTTAGATACTCATAACATCAAAAATTTGATGGAAAAAGGGAAACAAGCAAGAAAAATAATTGTGGATGCAGAATTTCCAGAGGATTTGAAACAAGACATAATAGAAGCTTACAAAAAACTTTCTAAAGATTATAAAACAGAAAACACAGATGTTGCGGTTCGCTCTTCTGCCACTGCCGAAGATTTGCCAGATGCTTCTTTTGCTGGACAACAAGAAACATTTTTAAATATTAAAGGAGAAAAAGAGCTTTTACTTGCAGTTAAAAAATGTATTGCCTCGCTTTTCACTAATAGAGCGATTTCTTATCGTGCTGACAAAGGGTTTGACCATTTTTCTATTGCTTTGTCGGTGGGAATTCAAAAAATGGTAAGAGCGGACAAGGGAAGTTCTGGTGTAATGTTTACGATTGATACAGAATCTGGTTTTGAAAATGTTGTGCTTATCAATTCAATTTATGGATTGGGAGAAAATATTGTGCAAGGAAAAGTGACACCTGATGAATTTTTTTATTTCAAACCAACCAAGACCATTATTTCAAAGAAAATTTCTGACAAGGATATAAAAATGATTTATAACGGAGACTCAAAAAATCCGGTAAAAAATGTGAAAGTGTCTAGTAAAGACAGAATGCAATTTTCTATCACAGATGAACAGGTGAAAAAATTGGCCGAGTGGGGTGTGATTATTGAAAAACATTATAAAAGAGCGATGGATATCGAATGGGCTTTAGATGGAGAAGAAAATAAATTGTATATTGTTCAAGCCCGACCAGAAACAATTATTTCTCTCAGAGATCCTAATTTTATTGAAGAATTTAAACTTAAAGAGAAGGGCGAGGTGTTTGTTGAAGGACAAGCGGTCGGTCAAAAAATCGGGTCTGGTGTGGTAAATAAAATTTTGGATGTAAAAGACATCACCAAATTTAAAAAAGGAGAAGTTTTGGTGACTAGTATGACAGACCCAGATTGGGAGCCTATTATGAAAATCGCTTCTGCGATTATAACAGACAAAGGAGGGAGGACTTGTCATGCAGCGATTGTTTCTCGTGAGCTGGGGATTCCTTGTGTCGTGGGGACAGAAACAGGCTCACAAAAATTGAAAACAGGAATGAAAATAACAGTTAATTGTTCTGATGGAGAAATTGGTAAAATCCATAAAGGGTTATTGAAATATGATATTGAAAAAACTAATATAGGGAGTTTGAAAAAACCAAAAACAAAAATAATGATGAATATAGGTGAACCAGATTTAGCTTTTTCTAGTTCTTTTATTCCAAATGATGGAGTTGGTTTAGCTAGATTGGAATTTATCATAAACAATACAATCAAAATTCACCCACTGGCTTTGATAAATTATAAAAATCAAAAAGGGGCTGTGAAAAAAGAAATTGATAATATCACCATCGGTTATTCTGATAAAAAAGAATTTTTTGTTGATAAACTTGCCGAGGGTGTCGCTAGGATTTCTGCTGCTTTTTATCCAAAACCTGTAATCGTAAGACTGTCTGATTTTAAGAGTAATGAATATGCAAATTTGATTGGGGGTCTCTCTTACGAACCAGTAGAATCAAATCCGATGATTGGCTACCGAGGAGCAAGCCGTTATTATTCGCCAGAATTTTTACCCGCTTTTGAAATGGAATGTCAGGCTTTAAAAAAAGTGCGTGACGAAATGGGTTTAACCAATATGAAAATCATGGTGCCTTTTTGTAGGACAGTAGAAGAAGGAAAGAAAGTCCAAGAGATTATGGTGAAGAATGGTTTGGTTCGTGGTAAAAATGATTTGGAGATTTATGTGATGGCAGAAATACCATCAAACATTATTTTGGCGGAACAATTTGCAAAAATCTTTGATGGATTTTCAATTGGCTCAAACGACTTAACTCAACTTGCTTTAGGAATAGATAGAGATGCAACAGGTACATTGGATATTGAAGGTGTATCAAACGAAAATAATGAAGCGGTGAAAATTTTGATTACTGATCTAATTGAAAAAGCAAAAAAGACAAAAACGAAAGTTGGTATTTGTGGACAAGCCCCGAGCGATTATCCAGAATTTGTTGAATTTTTGGTGAGTTGTGGAATTGATTCAATTTCTGTTATTCCTGATACGGTGATAAAGACTACGATAACAGTGAATAAGAAAGAAAAATAAATAATCTGGATTGCTTCGTTGTTAAGTGGAATTTTTTAAAAAGATAATTAGCAAAGCTAATTATCTTTTTAAAAAATTCCACTTAACACCTCGCAATGACGAACGAATGTTCGTCATTGCGAGGCGAAGCCGAAGTAATCTAGAATAAAAAATTTGAAACATTAAACAAAAATGCAAATAGAAAAACTTCATAAACAATTTGATAGATTACAAAATAAATATGGTGATAAAACCCTGAATTCAGTTTATGGTGCTGGTTGCATTAAAAATCCAAATATTTGTTTTGTTTTTATGAACCCGACTGCTAGAAGTATTGCTACAAATAAAAAGTAGAAAGGTTTAAAAGCTCAGTGGTTGGGGACAAAACAAGTTTGAAAAGTTTTTAATCAAATCGGATTGTTTGATAAATTTTTATTTAAAACTATCCAGAATAAAAAAGTTTGTGACTGGAACTATGATTTTTGTGATGATGTTTATAATGAGGTTGCAAAAAATAAAATTTATATTACGAATCTAGCCAAAGCAACACAGTTAGATGCGAGACCTTTACCTAATAATATTTTTGAAAAATATTTAGATTTATTGAAAGAAGAGATTGGAGAAATTAACCCAAAAATAATTATATCTTTTGGTAATCAAGTAAGCTCTGTTTTGTTGAATGAAAAAATAAATGTTTCTAAATGGAGAAAGAAAAGTTATAATTTAGAAATCAAAAACAAAAAATATACGGTTTACCCAGTTTATTATCCAGCAGGAATAGGAACCAGAAATATTAAAAAAGTTTTAGAAGATTTAAATTGGATTATCAGGAAGGAAATGAATATATAAGTTATGTTGAGAAAACAACAAGATAATGCTATATTGTATGTAATATTAGTAATATAAAATCGTAATACTATTTTTATGCAAACTACAAAAACAAGAGAAAATAATAAATCTAGAATATCAGCCCTGCTCCCTAATTTTTTGTTGGATGAAATTGACAAAGTTTCCCAAACAAAAAAAGTGGCTAAAAGTTATATAATAGAAAGAGCTTTACAGGATTGGTTTTTGAAAAAACTTGATTCTGATACCAAAGAGTTGGCAAAAATATCTTTTGATGATTTGCCTAGTGAAAAAAACTGGAATTTAATTCAAAGTAAAATATGAAATTAAATCAAGGAGATATTTATTTAGCCAATTTGGACCCAACAAAAGGTCACGAACAGTCTGGTTATCGTCCTGTTTTGGTTATGAAATAATTTTTTGAATAAAAATCTCAATACTGTTGTTGTTGCGCCCCTCACAACCAATTTACAAGCAAAAGATAAATTGACAACATACTTTTTGCTTGCAAATGAAACAAAACTTAAAAATGATTCTGTGGTTTTGTTGTTTCAAATAAGAACTATTGATAAGGATCGGTTGAGTAAAAAAGTTTCAACATTAAAAACTGATGTGTTTTATGAAGTTAAAAAACAATTAAATTTTATTTTTTAGATAGAATTAAAATGCAAAAAATTGAGCAATTAAGAAAATTATTTTTGGGAAAAGGTGAAATCGTTGGTAAAATAGAGGAAACTTTTGGAAATTATAATAAGAATGGGAAGTTGATAGAAGGTGGCGTACCGACGACAACAACTGAATTTTGTGAGATTGGAAACTATGATGACATTATATATTTTACTTTTGTAATTTATTCTGATTCCTATAATAAAAATTTATCAGAACACTTAAAACGTTTTTCTAATTTTAAAATATATAGTTTTAAGAATTTTTTAGAAGATATAGATATAAAATTAAGTGATTTTGAAGAAAAAATAAAAAAAGAAAAATATTTTCAAATAAACTTTAATTTTTCAATAGTTGAAGATAACGAAACTTTATACTATAAATATATTGAAATAAAAGATAAAATTCTAGAAAGTGGAATAAAAATTGTTAATCAATTAAAAGTTGATTTAGTAAAAAAATAACATGCATAAAATAACATCAATCAAAGCAAAAGAAATAAAGGACTCTCGTGATAATCCGACCATTGAAGTTGAGGTTGTTTCTGGAGATGTTGTGGCTAGAGCATCTGTACCATCTGGTGCTAGTACTGGTTCTCGTGAAGCAAAAAATGTAGATGCAAAAACGGCTGTAAAAAATGTAAACGAAATAATCTCTTCCGCGATTAAAGATTTGGAAGTTGATCCTCTGGAGATAGATAAGATTTTACTAAAATTAGATGGAACGAAAGACAAATCAAAATTGGGAGCGAACGCGATTTTGGGTGTGAGTTTGGCAATAACAAGATTGGGGGCAAAATTGGAAAACAAACCACTTTGGAAATATATCAATAAAATTTCTGGGCTCAAAATAAAACCCCAATTACCAAAATTATTTATGAATGTGATAAATGGGGGAACTCACGCTGATTTTAGATTACCTTTTCAAGAATATATGATAATCACAGGTGATAATAAAAAATTGGGAGAATTTTATCAAAGAGCAGAGCAATTTATCCGCGAGTTAGGAGAAGCCATTGAAGAAAAATACGGAAAAGTAAAAATGGGTGATGAAGGAGGGTTTTCTCCTGAGATGAAGTCCTTGGAAGATCCTTTTGAATTAATTTCAAATTTGAAAGATAGAGATATGCCGATTGCTTTGGATATTGCTGCCTCAGAATTTTATGACGGAGCAGTTTATAATATTTTAGGCGAAGAATATTTGTCCACTCAGTTAGAGCAAATTTATAAAGACTTGGTAGAAGAATTTGATATTGTGAGTATCGAAGATCCATATGACGAAAATGATTTAGATTCGTTCAAAAAAATTACAGCCGAGTCAAAAAATTGGAATTTAAAATCAACTGATAAAGAATTATTGATTGTGGGAGATGATCTTACTACTACAAATTATAAAAGCATTTTAGATTCCGCTACAAACAAAAGGGCAAATGCTGTAATAATCAAACCAAACCAAATCGGGACTTTGACCGAAGTTTATAATGCGGTGAAAATTACTCAAGGAGCAGGGTGGAAAATAATTTGTTCACATCGTTCAGGAGAGACAGAAGACACTTTTATTTCTGATTTAGCTGTGGGAATCGGCGCTTATGGAATAAAGAGTGGTTCGCCTTTACAAAAAGAGAGAAGGGTAAAATATGAAAGGCTTTTGGAAATTGAGGGGGAAATGGCATAAAATCAAAAATTAAATATCAAAAAAATAAATTAAAATTTGTTCTTCATTGCGAGGTATGAAGTAATTTAGTATTGTTGTTATTGCTCAACTTTCTGGATTGCTTCGTCATGGAGCGAATTTTTTTAATCGGCTCAATCCTAAAAGGACAGAGCCGATTAAAAAAAATCGCTCCACTCCTCGCAAT
>Ga0214472_10001121_pt1 | contig 30740 bp, 21 predicted proteins | sample RVTome_6_FD_207662 | JGI IMG/M metagenome (GOLD analysis project Ga0214472, IMG submission 207662) | Soil microbial communities from uranium-contaminated site in the Upper Colorado River Basin, Wyoming, United States - RVT140D175 | ecosystem: Environmental > Terrestrial > Soil > Contaminated >...
TGCGAGACGCTGAGCGCGAATGCCGCTGACATCCCTTTCGCGCTGATCTACGAGTTGGACAAAACGCGGCGTCAGGCCCAGCTCGCGTGTGCAGCCGGCCTGTCGGACTGCCAGTCGGCCCGCTGGCAAGGTGTTCGTGTTGGAAGCCTCGCGAGAACAGCATCGCATCAAACTCAGCGCCCACGAGCACTCGCCGGGGGAAGCGCGTCCGGTCAAACGCTATGCCTACCTCGAGGTGGCGTTTGGCGCCATGCAGCGAGAGGTCGAAGACCTGGTGGCGCTGTTGAACCGCATGACTGGCCGCCACGGCACCCTCGAAGCCGATACCTGGCAGGGCATCAAAGCCAGGGGCAAAGCCCTGTACACGCAACTGCTGCCGACGGATATTCAAGCGCAGCTGCGGGCGAGCACGGCCACCGACTTGTTTCTCCACATCGATGACGCCCTGGTGCAGATTCCATGGGAACTTTTGTTTGATGGGGAGAGGTTTCTCTGCCGCCGCTTTAACATGGGCCGTATCGTGAGTACGCAGCAACCGATCGTTGAGGGCCGCGGTCGCCGACAAACTCAGAGCCTCAGGATGCTGATCGTGGCGGACCCCCAGGGCAATTTGCCGGCGGCGGCGCGCGAGGGGATTATCATTCAAGATGCGCTAAACGCCGAGGCCCAGCGCCTGCGCATCACCGTGCACCGCCAGCGCATCAACGCCGAGATGGTGATGGCGGCGCTACCGCAGTACGAGGTGCTGCACTATGCCGGGCATGCGGACTACGACCTGCAGGACCCGGCGCAGAGCGGCTGGCCGGGTTGCTCAACACCCCGAGTCAGGCCATCGTGGTCACGACGGCGGGCGACCGCATCTATGTCCTCGACAACATCGCCACCCTGCAAGTAGTCCAGGGTCCAGGCACGGACCTCACCGACACGGACGGCGATGGGGTCATCGACTTCTTTGATCCCTTCCCGACCGACCCAGTGAGATCCAGGACAGCCACCGGGATGCCCCCTGGGGGACAGCGCCGACTTGGACGACGACAACGACGGCTTTACCGACGTAGAGGAGCAGCAGGCCACACCACCCACCGACGCAGTGGATGCGCGCCGCTTTCCGGTGCGCCTGCCGCCCGAGGGCGCCACGACTTTAGTGGTCGATACCGCCAGCACCCTGCTGGCAGCGGAGCGTGACGGGACCCCGGCGGCGGCGTACCGGTCGCTCAGCGAGGCGCTCCAGGCGCTGCGCACTGGCCGCCTGCCCGCGGTGGACACGGTGCAGGTGCGGGCAGGCACCTATTCGCCGCTCACCACGCAGGAGATGTTCCCCCTCGAGCTCAGCGGGCTGGCGGGGCTCACGCTGCGCGGTGAGGGCACCGTGGTCCTGGATGCCGGGCTGACGGCCCCGGTGTTCCAGGCCACCTCCAGCCGCGATCTGGTCATCGAGGGGTTCGTCATCACCCGGGGCGTCAGGTGCATCGACATCCAGGAGAGCACCAACCTTATCATTCGCCACAACCACATCACGGCGTGCAGCCCGAATGGTATCAGCGTTGGGACCCATGCGAGCGGGATCGTGATCGCCAACAACCTCGTAGACGACAACGATGAGCACGGGGTGAGTGTCTTGGGCGATTCGGAGGCTACGGTGAGGCAGAATACCCTGCGTCGAAATGGCCGCCTAGGTCTGGTGATCACCACTACGCAGGCCACGATCATCGTCAATCTCGTCGAAGAGAATGCCTGGCGGGGGATCAGCATCGTGGCGAACGCCATCGCCACAGTCGCAGACAATACGGTACGCCAGAACGGTTCTAATGGTATCAATATCTTTGGGGCCACGGCCGAGCTGACCGGTAACACCATCAGCAATAACGCCGGCGCGGGAGTTCTCGTCATTAGGGGGGTGACTGCCACGCTGATGGGCAACACCATAGAACATAATTTCGCGATGGGGATTTTCAGTGCCGACCCAGGCACCACACTGATCGCAACGGACAACACGGTGCGCCTGAATCAGGCCCTTGGTATCTTTGTGCTGGAGGGGAGCACGGCCATCATCCGTTTCAGCAACAACGCTGAGGGCGATACCATAGGCAACGTTATCGATATTGCTTCCTGAGCCGTAGTGCCTTGAACAGAAATATAGCGATTGCCTTCAGCCATGACAGATAGCGACTTTACCGTGGCGGATCGCTTGCGTCACGGTGTCGGTTGCAAGCGGTGGATGCGACTTGTCTGAGCGTTGCGACTCTGACAGAATAGATGATGATGTTTGTCAAGTCGTAGCAAGGAGTCGCCGTGTTAGAGCCCCATCTCGAGTCATTACCTTCCACGAAAGCCCCACTGGAGTGGACACGGAGAAAAAAATGCGTTAGTAATGCCCATGTCGTCAATACTGGAAGCCCGCGTCTACATCATGGACGAGACCCAGGAAAAAACGTTGTCGCCGCAGGGGTATCCGATGCAATATCGGCTGCATGGTGATGGCTTGCACGATGAGGACTGAAATCGTGAATGAGAGAAACAACGTCAGAGACCAAGCGCCGCTCAACGCGATCAATGGCCAGGTGGCCGAGGCCCTGGTCGGCGAGGTGTGGCCCAGTGCCCAGCCGGGCGAAGACGCGGTGCTCTATGGCCACGTCGAACTCGAACCGAGAGATCCTGTCGAGGTGCGCAGCTTGCAGACGTTTCGCCTGACCTATACCGTTGGGCGCTACGGTCTCGATGATACCGGGGCTATCCGCATCGTCTTCCGGGCCATGGGCGATGGGCAGGCCCTGCAGACCACCCACCCGAGTGCGCCCAATTACGTCACCGCCCACTCTAGCAGTGGCGTGCCGCTCACTGTCGAATACCGCAATCGCGGCGCCGCGGCGCGGCCGCGCTGGAAGTCGCTCACCGTCAATGTCACTGGCGGTTATCTGCGCGAGGGCGATGTCATTACTGTGGTGTTTGGCGACACCTCTGGCGGCTCGCCGGGCATGCGGGTGCAGACCATGGCGGAGGCGGCGTTCGAGTTCAAAGTCCTGGCCGACGTGTGCGCGGTAGGCCAGTTTATTCCCGTTCCCAACACCCCGACCATCGATATCGTCCCCGGTGAGCCGGTACAGTGGAAAGCGGTGTTGCCGTCTTTGCGGCGCCCGGGCGAGACGTTTCGCTTTGGCCTCAAAGCCGAGGACAAATGGGGCAATCCCACCGACCGTGCCGCCGGTCAATTCCGCTTCGAGTGCACCCTGCCGGTAACCGGCCTGCCGAGCGATTTTACCTATCCGCTCGGTGAGAAATCGGTGGCGTTCGAGGATTTGAGCGTGGCGCCACCAGGGGTGTTGCGCATCCAGGTGCGGCGTGTCGAATCCGGCGACATCGTGGCCGAGTCCCATCCCCTGGTGGTCCGCGAGGGGCCATACGGTGGTTACTGGGGCGATATGCACGGGCAGAGCGGCGAATCGATCGGCATCACCACCTCGCGCCAGTATTTCGACTTTGCCCGCAACAAATCGTTTCTCGATGCTACCGGTCATCAGGCCAACGATTTTCAGGTCAACAATGCCTTTTGGAATTATCTCAACGAGCTGACTGCGGCATACCACCAGGACGGCAAATTCGTCACCCTGCCCGGCTATGAATGGTCCGGCAACACCGCGGTGGGCGGCGATCGCAATGTCTACTTTCGCACCGAAGGCCGGCAGATTCACCGCTCTTCCCACGCCTTGTTAACCGACCGCTCGGACCTCAATACCGATGCCCCCAACGCCAATCGCCTCTTCGAGATGCTGGCCGATGAGGATTGCGTTATCTACGCCCACGTCGGCGGCCGCTACGCCGATATCGGCTATGCCCACGATCCCCGCCTGGAAACCGCGATGGAGATTCACTCGGCTTGGGGGACGTTCGAGTGGCTCCTGACCGACGGCTTTGCGTTGGGACACCGCAGCGGCGTGGTGTGCAATAGCGATGGCCACAAGGGCCGCCCGGGGGCCAGCTATCCCGGCGCCGCGACCTTTGGCGCCTACGGCGGGCTGACGTGCTTCTATGCCAGAGAGCTGACTCGGGACGGCCTATTCGAGTGTCTGCGCCGACGCCACCATTACGGCACGACCGGGACTCGCATGCACCTGGACGTTCGCGCTTCGTTTGCCGGCAGCGCCACCCTCTTTGACCGCGATCCCAAAGCCTTCCCGGATGCGACGTCGACCACCGTCAACGAGGTCATGATGGGCGACATCGTGCAAACCGACGCCGCCACCCTGACGCTTAGACTAGAAGTCATTGCGCAAGCGCCGATCGAGCGGATTGAAATTCGCAACGGCAAGGAAGTCCTCAAAACCCTGAGACCCTACGGTACAGGAGAGCTAGGCGAGCGCCTTCGCGTGTTGTGGAGCGGCGCCGAGTACCGAGGCCGGGGACGCACCACCGAGTGGAAAGGCCGGGCGCGCTTCCTCGGGGCAACCATTCGACGCATGGACAAAATCAACCTCTGGAACCACGAGAGCCTGGTGGCGCAGCAGGGCTCGGACACCGTGCAGTTCGACACCATCACCACCGGCAACTACGGCGGCTTTGAGGTGTGGCTGGACCGAAGTGACGGCGCCCGCTTGGACCTGGTGAGCAATCACGGCTCGCTCGACACGGCGCTCGGCGACATCGGGCTCGAAGATGTGATCATGGAAGCAGGCGGCTTGGAGCGCCGCATCAAAGTGTTCCGACTGCCTAACGAGAACCCGGTTCGCGAAATGAGCGAAAGCCTGGAAATCCCCCTGCGGCCGGTAGGGGACAACCCCATCTGGGTCTCGGTCTATACCGAGGATGGGTTCCAAGCCTGGAGCAGCCCCATTTTTGCCTACCACCGAGAGGGCTAGGCCGGTTCGAATACCATCGGAATCCGTTGTCCGTTGTCTAAGGGGTCAAGTCTTGCTATTTACTATTTTAAGTGTTTCAAGTGGCGACAAATGAGATAAAAATGTAAATAGCAAGACTTGACCCCTTTCCTTACAGGCAGCAGGGTGCTACGATAGTTCTCAGCATGAGCAATCCAGGCACAGGAGAACCATGATGACGCTAAACACCATGACGGCACCAGGCGCGATGACCGGCGCCCGCTATATCGAGAGCCTCAAGGACGGCCGGGAAGTCTGGCTCGATGGCCAAAAAGTCGAAGACGTCACCACGCACCCGGCCTTTCGCGGCATGGTGCGCGAACTCGCCCGCATCTACGACCTCCAGCATACTGAGCCCTACCGGGACGAGATGACGTTTGTCTCTCCAGAGACCGGCCACCGGTGCAGTATCTCCTGGCTCCTGCCCCGCGACCGGGACGACCTCAAACGCAAGCGGCGCAATAGCGAACTCTGGAATGAGCAGTGCTGGGGACAACTGGGGCGAGGGCCGGATATTCTGGCGCCCTATATCATCACCCTCTACGACATTCGCAAGGCGCTCAGCGCGATGCCGAGTCCGCATGCCGACTTTGGCGCCAACGTGGTCAACTACCACCGCTACTGCATAGAGAACGATCTCTTTTTGACCCACGCCCTGGGCGACCCGCAGGTGGATCGCAGCGAGCAGCCACAAAACGAACAGCGGGCCAAGCACGAGGAAGAGATCGCCCTACACGTGGTTGAAGAGACCCCGGAGGGGGTCATCGTGCACGGCGCCAAACAGCTCGCGACGGCGGCGCCGATTTCTCACGAGACCTATGTCTCGCTCTCGGCCACGTTTGTGCGGCGCGCCGATCCGCGATTCGTCCTCGCCTTTTCGATTCCCACCAACAGTGCGGGGCTCAAAATTCTGTGCCGCGAACCCCTGTCTCAAGGCGTAGGGGGCTATGGGCATCCCTTGGGCATGGCCTATGACGAGCAGGATGCCATGCTCTTTTTCGACCACGTACTGGTGCCCTGGGAGCGGCTCTTTACCTTGTACGACTCGTCTCCGATTCTCCTGCGATATCAGAGTGGCATCAACTTTATTGGCTGGGCCAATCTGTGCCGCATCCACGAGCGCATGCGCCTGATGACCGCCGTAGCCACGATGATTGCCGAGGCCATTGGGGTGATGGAGTACCGTGAAGTGGCGGCCAAGCTCGGCGAGATGGTGACCTATACCGAGATGTGGCGGCATGCGATGGACGGGGTGGAGGCCAATGCCTTTCGGACGGAAGGCGGACTGATGTCATTGGGTTCGATGTCGGGGATGAACATTTTTTTCGCCCAGATGTCAGCCCGCATGGTACAGCTGCTGCGGGAAATTTCCGGCTCAGGGCTGATTATGCAGCCGAGTGAGAACGACCTGGCCAGCCCCGAACTTCGCCCCTATCTGGAGCGCTACATGCGGGGCAAGGGGGTAGAAGTCGACTACAAATCCCGGCTGTTTCGCCTGGCCCATGACCTGGCGGTCTCGGACTTCGGCATGCGTCAGGAGGTCTACGAGTATTGGCACGGCGGCGATCCGAATCGCAACCGCATCAATTTGCTGCGCGGCTATGATCAAAGCGAGGTCATGAAGCGGATCAAAAACCTCGTGTCACAGCCGCTGCGGCACGCCATGTCTAACGACACGGGCAACGACGCGTGACGTCAAGCCCATCAAAAGTGGTTAGCGCTCGACGAGGGGTTGCACCTCTTGCATAAAACAATCCATGGAGGCAAAGAGTTGCTCCAGGCTGTGGCAGCCATTGAAATTGATCTGAAACGCCTCGACCCCCGCCTCGCGTCGGTAGCGCTGGATGTCCTCCGTCACTTGTGCGGGCGTGCCCTGCCCGGTCGGGCGCGCTGAGCCGGTCGGCGTGGTATTGCCGGTGATGGCACTGAAATTGACCCTAAAACTCATCCGCGTCTCCGGGATATCCTCGCGCCCAATCGCGCCGCAGGCCTCGCGCAAATAGATTTGGCGCGCCATCAAATCCGGCAGCGGTGTGGGAGTCGGCTGCCACACCTGGGCAAATTCGGCCGCCCGCCGCAGGGCCGCAGGGCTGGAGCCGCCCACCCAGATGGGCGGGTGGGGTTGCTGCCGAGGCTTGGGCTTGATGCGCATGTTGGCAAACGAAAAGAACTTGCCGTCGAACGAGACGTCATCCGGCCCCCAACACGCCTGCCAAATACGTAGATACTCATTGGTCCGGGCGCCGCGCTCGTGAAATGGCACCCCCAGGGCGCTGTACTCCGTTTCACTCCAGCCCACCCCGATGCCCGCGATCACCCGCCCGCCGGACATCTGATCCAAGGTCGCCAACATCTTGGCGGTGACAATCGGATTGCGGTACGGCATGATGAGCACCGAGGTGCCAAGGGGAATCCGGGTGGTGTGAGCGGCAATAAACGACAGGGCAATGAACGGGTCATAGGTATTGGCCCAGGCATCGGAGCGGGGCGAGCCATCGACGATGATATGGTCGTTGACGAAGATCGCATCAAAGCCCAGCTCTTCCGCCTTGCAGGCGGTTTGGATAATGCCCTCGGTGGTGGCTTCGAAGCCGAGATAATCCGCGTTGGGGGGACGAAAAGAAAACTGTACCATCGTTATCTCCTTGAATGATTGTAGTCACGCTCGACTCCCGGAGACGGCTCGAACGGGCGCACCTAGCGTACCACAACCCGTGCACCGGGTCTTGCGGCAAGGGTCTAATGGAGATGGTATTCATTGAGCTTGCGGTACAGGGTGGCCAGGCCAATATCCAAGCGGCGGGCGGCGGCTTTGCGATTACCGTGGTGCTGCTGTAGTGCTTGGGAGATAGCCTCCCGTTCAATATCGCTCCAAGTGGCATCCGGGGGGAACACAAAGGCGTGGGACGCGCCCGCTTCTGGTTTAATCGCCTGTAGATGAGGCGGTAGATCCGCCACCCGGATCGTATCGCCTTGGGCCATCACCACGGCGCGCTCGACGACATTTTCCAACTCCCGTGCGTTGCCGTGCCAGTCGTAGACCTGTAGTCGGTGGATGACCTCCTGCTGGGCGGCCACGATTTCCTTGCCGTTTTGCTGGGCATACTTGCGCAAGAAGTAGGCCAACAGCAACGGGATATCCTCGCGGCGCTCGCGCAGGGGGGGCAACTCAATGGCAATGACGTTAATGCGGTAATAAAGATCCTCACGGAAGCGCTTCTCCGCCACTTCTTGCAGCAGGTCGCGATTGGTCGCGGCCACAATACGCACATCGACCTGGTGAGTGCGCGTGCCGCCGAGCCGTTCGAATGTTCCCTCCTGCAACACCCGCAGCAGTTTGGCTTGAGCGGCCAGAGGCAGTTCACCGATTTCATCCAAAAAGAGCGTGCCGCGGTCCGCCAGTTCGAAGCGTCCGGGTTTGCGTTGTATCGCCCCGGTAAAGGCCCCTTTTTCATAGCCGAACAACTCGGCTTCCACCAAACTCTCGGGCAGCGCCGCCGCGTTCAGGGTGACGAAGGCCTGCTCGGCACGTGGGCTCAAACGATGCAAGACGTGCGCTACCAGTTCTTTACCCGTGCCGCTTTCGCCAGTGACCAAAACGGTCGAGCGCGAGGGCGCCACTTGTTCGACGGTCCGGCAAACTTTCCGCCAGGCCGGGCTGGAGCCCACGATATTGGCCTGGGCAAAAGGGTCCTCTACCTGCCGCTTCAGCGTGAGATTCTCCACGAGCACGGAGCGCAGGGTCAGCGCTTTTTGGACGGACCGCAAGATCTCAGTTTTACCAAAAGGTTTAACCAGATAATCAAAAGCGCCGTCCTTGATCGCTTCGACGGCAGCGGTGATATCGTTATGACCGGACATCATCACCACCACCGTGCCGGTATTCTGCGACGTGACCCGGCGGAGTAAGGCGAGGCCATCCATCCCCGGCATCTTGACATCACTAATCACCAGATCCACCTCATGGGTGGCGAGATAGTCGAGGGCGATTTGCCCGGATGCCATGGTGGTGACCTCGTGCGCTTCGCGCCGTAGAATCACCTCAATCGAATCGCGGGTGTTGCGCTCATCATCCACCACCAAGATCGCTGCCATCAGCTAACTCCCGTCCTTTGAGGCCGGCGCTGTGAGCCTCGCCGCGAGCCGCGGCAAAGTCAGCGTCAACGTCGTTCCAACGCCCGGCTCGCTCGTGACGGTAATATCGCCGTCATGGGCCGACACAATCTCCCGCACCAGGTACAGGCCGAGGCCCGTCCCTTCCGGTTTAGTCGTGTGCAGTGGACTAAACAGCAGGGTCATCTGTTCAGGTGCAATGCCGCAACCGGTATCGGTGAGGTCGAGGCGCACGGCGTCCACCCGAGATTGTCCGACAAGGGTCAGCGTACCGCCGTCAGGCATGGCTTCGATGGCGTTGTTGACCAGATTGAGCAACACGCGGCGAAAGCTGTTGGGGTGCAGCGCGACGTGTCCGAGCCCCGCCAGTGAACAACACTTCAGGGTAATGCCACGGAGGCTCAGAGTGCCCTGCAATTCTTCACAAAACGCCGTCAAATAGACGCTGAAGTCGATCGAATCTCGTTGCAAGTTCGAGAGACGAGCGAGTGAGAGGTACTGCTGCACCAACTCGTGCAGGCGGGTCACCTCTTCCTTAATGACGTGCAGCGACCGTAACACTTGGTTTCGATCGCCCCCGTTGGGCTCGTGGATCTCATCCTCCAAAATGTCGGTTTGCAAAAAAATAGCGGTCAGGGGGTTGCGAATTTCGTGGGAGACAGCACCGGCAAGACGGCCCAGCATACCGAGGCGTTCACTTTGTAACAGCTGATTGTGCAGGGTTTCCATTTCAGAGAGATCGCGCAGCACGACCACCACGCGCCCGGCCGTGCCACTTAAATGGCGCAGGGGAAAACAGCGAATCCCAATGGGCAGACGCTGGCCATCTGCCCGCACCAACACCAGACGCTCATTGACTGGCGTCCCGTGGCGTGCCTGTTCCACCAGGGCCACCATGGCCTCTGGCGGGTCAAAGAGCTGCCAAAACCCTATGTCGTTGATCTCCTGGAGACTGTAGCCGACCATGTGGGCAGCGGACGGATTCCAGGAAATCACGGCTCCTGCCAGGGTGAGGGTGGCGACGCCTTCAGTCAGTTGGGCCAACACCTCCGATAACGACTCGACAATTTCAGTCCATTGCGGAGAGGATACCTCAGTCAGAGCCTCGTCGTGCTCTGGTGGTAGTGTCTCGGCCACCAGCCAGTTCTCCCTCCCGTTGCCATCTGCATCAAATGGGGTGAAGTGATTCGCAATCGTTAGGGCTATCAATGTGTTCTTCTGGCGGCTGATGCTATCAATTCTCATGTGGAAAAGCAAGGTCTACAGCAGATCGGCCGGGCGGTATAGCAACGATCCCCAGCAAAAAAGGCAGTGGACATCGCAGCGGCGTCATTTATTTGTGGTTTTCTACCTATCTATTTATCCGCGGTTGAGGGCCGCCGCCGCACTGTCCAACAGCCGTTTTCGCCTAATCGGCTTATAAAGAATAGCTCTGGCGCCCAAATCGTGGGCCTGTTGGCTACGTTGACTTTCCTGGTCGAGAATAGCGATGATGGGGGTGGCCCGGTCCGACATTAAATGCTGCAAGACGCGCCAGCCGTCGCCCGTGCTCATCTCAAGATCGACCAGGAGGACATCATAGTCGCTGTCCACCAGGGCTCCGAAGGTCTCTTGCTCGGTTTGAGAGAGCGTGACCTCCCATCCCTCCCGTTCTAGGATCATGGCCAGAGCCTGTCTGGTTGGCCTGTAAGATTCCAGGATTAAGATGCGTGGCATCGTAAAGCTCTCCCTGCGCGCGACTGGAGCATCAGATGTTGAATTCGATAAACGCCTCCTAGCGCATGTTGACAAGTTCGCCCTGGTCTAGGGCGCAGCTCGTTTTACAACTCTTGGGCCTCGGTCTCGGTCCAAGCGCGGCGGCGGGTGCGTTTGGGATCGCGGCGCGGTTTGAATTGCCGCCGCATTTTGGGAGCCGAGCGTGTCGATCGCAACGAGGTCAGTTCTTCCAGCTCCGAGCCACATTGGGGGCATTGCAAGGTCCGGTTATGGTTTGAGTTATACTGACATCCTGGACAGACAAGATGCATGTCGCGGTTCCTTGTTTGACCGGTAATCCCGGTGATATCGATACAACAACTTCTCAACAAATACCCTGTGAGAAACGTCATGAATCGCCTACGCCGTCACTAGAGAGCAAAACTGATGCCAATCTAGCCACCTTGAGTCTCTTCGACGCACGAGCCGCTGTGTATTGACCTTTAAATGGCTCATATATCTAAACGTCCAAGCCAGATCTTGATGCACCCCGGCAGATCAAACATCGCCATTCGAGACTTGAGCCCACGATGAGCTCTCAAAGTGAGAGTTTTTACGACCTTTTAGTCTCAATTTGAGATTAGATTTCACCTCAAACGCTGCCTTGCCTGTCGATGCTGACCGGCAGTCCACGGCGTCAAAGCAGCCTTAGAGGTATCTAAGCATGGCTGGCATAAAGATTGCTTTCGGACAAGAGCACCGGCATCGGCACCATCCCACCTCAATGCTGGACAAACGCTTGATGTCCCGGATACGAAAGGAACGTAAAAATGAGTGATCTCCCGGTCTACAACCAGACGGGTACCGACTTACCCCATTGGATCCTCGCTCAAATCAAGGCGGAGATGATTGAGTACTTTGGGGAGTCGATTCACGCCATCCGCATACAAACCGGTATCCAACGACACGCGTACAATGCCAAAACGCACGAGGTACGCTACGCCTTCTTTCTCAGCGATTTTGACTTTGAAGCGCCGAGGCACTCGGGACCTCAGCTCGATTCGAGCCAATTTCACCCCGAACCGCCGGTGTTGGCAGATGAGACGTCAGACCAGATCGACATTGACGATGAGATCGAGTTCGAGGACGACGACGAATACATCGCCATCCTCGATGACGATGTGTTCGAAGACATTGACAGTGATCCAGTAGAACTGCAGGCGTTGATCAAGGATCGTGAATCGGATGATGAGTCGGACTTGACTTTTGCCTAAGGGCAGACGCACTCCCCTCGCCCTCAGGCGGCGGGCTCCGAGTTGTGCTCCTAAGACTCCATGTCTTCCAACAGGGAGACACGCAACTGGGTCGAGGGGTGAGTGCCAGAGAACCACGTCAGTCCAGATAGAGCATAGGGATTGACAATGAAGAGATGGGCAGTTGCCGGTGTCACGTGTTGCATAGGCGTATGTACGAGTTCAGCCTCAATCCGTAGCAGTGCAGAAGCCAGTACCAGGGGTTCGCCAGTCATCCAAGCGCCGAGTTCATCGGCATTCAGCTCCTGCACGTCAGTGAGCAGGCAGCGAATGAGCAAGGCGACAATAGGCATCGCCATTTGTTTGACGGTCGCTTCGGCTAAAGCGCCACGCCAACACTTTCGCATGCTATGCCCTAAGATATAGGGCACCTCAGCGAGGATGGCCACCATCGACATCAAAGGCGTGTCCCCGCTCTTGATATGAGCCAACTCGTGAGCCATGACAGCGGCTTGCTCCTCCCGGCTGAGTGCCTGCCGCAGCCCTGAGGTGAGAATAATTGCCGCAGACGAAGGGTCTCGGCCGATGGCAAACACATTGGGCGAGCGTTCGGGTGTCACATAGACCCGAGGGGACGGCACATTGGCGCGCTGTGCCAGATGGCGCACGATGAAAAATAGCTCGGGATCATGTGACTCTTCTATCGCCTGAGCATGATGCAGACGCAAGAGCAGGCTGCTGGTCCACCGTTGCCCTCCCAAATGGATCAACGCCGCCATGATCATGGCGGCCACCAAACCGATCCATCCGGCCAAAAGATACCCCGTCCACAGCGTCAAGACCGCAAAAACAGCAAGAATGAAAATCAGCTTGTGCCGACTACTCAGATACAATTTCTTTCACCTCCAAAGGCTCTTTCTTCTCTCCGCTCCCTACCCAGAAGGTGATTAGCTGCAAGATACATGCCGCTTCCAACTAGTCACGAAAAAGGTGCCCGACATTTCGAGAGGCCGGCTGGCCGGCCTCTCCGCAAGTTGCAGACTGCCAGTGCCATCCCCGCATGCATTTTCGGCGTCGCACCTATTCTCAAAACGAGACCCCACGCCGCCAGCCGTTATCATTTTAAGCTACAACCAACCCTTGCGCCGGAAAAACATCACCAGGCACAGAGCAAGTGCCCCCATGAGCGCCAGACTAAACGGGTAGCCCCAGTACCACTGCAGCTCGGGCATGTTCAACGGGCTTTTCGATCTATCGAAATTCATGCCATAAATCCCGGCGACAAAGGTCAAAGGGATGAAAATCGTGGCAATAATGGTGAGTACCTTCATCACTTCGTTCATCCGATAGCTCTGTGATGACAGGTAAGTTTCCATCAGGCTACCTGCAAGCTCCCGGTAACTCTCCAACACATCGAGCACCTGTAGCACATGATCGTAACAATCTCGCAGGAAGAATTTTGTGGATTCGGTGACGCATTCGGACTCGCTATGGGCGAACGCTTGCATCGCCTCACGCATGGGCCACATGGCCCGGCGCAGATGCATCAACGTGCGTCTAATGGCATGAATGGCATGTATGGTCTCGCGCGTCGGGACCTCGAGGACGTCATCTTCCAGTGCCTCAAGTTCTTCCCCCAGCGTCTCAAGCACGGGAAAAAAGCTGTCAATACCGGCGTCCAAAAGCGCATAGGCCAGGTAGTCAGCCCCATGGTGCCGTATTTTTCCCCGCCGCTGACGGAGCCGATTGCGCACCGGTTCAAACGTGTCGTATTCGGCTTCCTCCTGGAAGGTCAAGACGTAGGACGGCCCCAAAAAGAGGCTGATTTGCTCCATACGCCCTTGCATCGCCACCTCTGCATAGGCGGTGCAAAAAATCAACAAGGTATAGTGCTCATAGTCTTCCATTTTGGCTCGCTGCGGCACATTCAGCACATCTTCCAGGGCGAGAGGATGGAGGTCAAAATGCTGGCCCAGTTTTTCGAGTGCACTCACGTCGCCTAGCCCATCGACATTGATCCACAGCACCCCGTCGCGGGGTACCGCCTGTAAAAAACCATCCAGGTTGGTAATCTCTTGTTCGGTGTAGGCGTCGGGCGAATAGTGAATGGCAGTGATCCGCACGTTGCCCCTTAATGCCGGCGGCATATGCAGGGTGCCAGGGGAAGACCCTGGGGGACTATATCTTTTTTGCCAAACCATGAGATGGTGATCCTCTTGGGCCGCAGATGTTACATCTACACAAGCCTACTGTCAGCCTATACAGTATGACAGAAATAGGCAGAAGGGTCCGCCAAGAAGCCGGCTCAATCAAACGGATCAGCGTCGGCCTGCCTTTCCAGGTCGGCCTCGAAGGCTTCCAAGGCCCCCTCGACATCGGCCGTCTCATCAAAGCGGGCAAGATGAAATAAGGCATCCCCTTGGTACACCAACGGCAGGTGGAGACGTCCGATGACGAGGCCGTCAGCCGGCGCTAGCACTGCCACCGTATCTTCGCCAAAGGGATCGCCGATCGTCCCCATCCCGCTCTGGGCCTGCACGTGGCGTCCAAGGGCAATCGGCGTGCGGAAAATGCCACTGATGGGGGCCCGCACCCAGGTGCTCGAACGGGCCAACAACGGCTCGACGAAGACGCGTTGCCGCCGCGATACCGGTAGCATGCCAATGGTCCGCATGACCGCCAGAATGCCCTGCACCCCTACCCGGATGCTGATCTCATCAAAACGCAAGGCTTCGCCGGCTTCATAGAGCAGCATCGGGACGCCGCGCTTCGAGACGGCTTCTCGCAAAGAGCCATCTCGAAGCACGGCGTTAAGCATCACCGGCGCTCCAAATGCCTGAGCCAGGCGACAGGTTTCCGGGTTTTTCATATCCGCCCGAATTTGTGGCAGATTGCTGCGGTGATTGGAGCCGGTGTGCAGATCGATGCCGTGGGTGCAGTGGGCGACAATTTCCTGCATAAACAGCCAGGCCAGGCGCGAAGCCAGAGAGCCTTTTTCAGAACCCGGAAAGAATCGATTGAGGTCTCGCCGGTCCGGTAAGTACCGCGATTGGTTAATAAAACCATAGACGTTCACCACTGGCACGGCGATCAATGTGCCCCGCAAACGTCTGAAGGGTATCCGTTGCAACAGCCGAGAGATGATCTCGACCCCATTAATCTCATCGCCATGCATCGCCGCACTCACAAACAATCGCGGCCCCGGCCGGGTGCCGTGCAGCACTTGCACGGGCATGGCCATCTCCGCATGCGTTTGCAAGGGAGCGACCGGTAGATCAATAGTGAGCCGCTGACCGGCCCGCACGTCGACGCCCCCCATCCGAAACGGCTCTTGCATCGGTATCAGCCTTCACCCCGAGTACGCGTTTTACCGAGTTTGGCGTGCTCCTCGAGAAACTCAATGATCTTGCCGGCGATGTCCTTGCCCGTGCAGGTTTCGATACCTTCCAAGCCAGGCGACGAATTCACTTCCATAATCACCGGGCCACGCGCAGAGCGCAGCAGATCCACCCCCGCCACATTGAGGCCCATGGTGCGCGCCGCGCGCACTGCCGTCGAGCGTTCCTCCCGGCTGATTTTAACTTCAAAGGCCTTGCCGCCACGGTGCAGATTGGAGCGAAATTCTCCCTTGTTTGCCTGGCGCTTCATCGCCGCCACCACCCGATTGCCCACCACAAAGCAGCGAATATCAGCGCCAGCCGCTTCTTTGATGAACTCCTGGACCATAAACTGGGCCTTCAGGCCGGAGAAGGCTTCAATCAGACTTTCAGCCGCTTTCTGGGTTTCCGCCAGGACCACCCCCACGCCCTGAGTCCCTTCAATGAGTTTGACGACTAACGGGGCACCGTCCACCACGCCAATCAAATCTTGCGTCATCTTGGTGGAGTGCGCAAAAGCGGTTACCGGCAGCCCCAGCCCTTCCCTCGCTAGCAGTTGCAAACAGCGCAGTTTATCACGCGAGCGGCTGATGGCGACCGATTCGTTGAGACTAAAGACACCCATCATTTCAAACTGACGCACCACCGCGGTGCCATAAAACGTCACCGAGGCACCGATGCGCGGGATCACCGCATCGTATCCCACCAGGTTTTCCCCGCGATAGTGAATACTCGGGCGACGCGACGTAATATTCATGTAGCAACGTAGATGATCAATCACGGCGACGTCGTGGCCTCGCGCTTGAGCGGCCTCGACAAGACGTGTGGTCGAGTAAAGCGATTCCTTGCGAGACAAAATCCCAATCTTCATGGCGATGTTCCTCTTGAGGGCAACCCAGATGTCGTGTCAGGCATAGAGGCGGGCTGAGAGACGGCCCAGCAAGTAAGAGGCGCTCGGATTGACCAGCACTCCCCGGGGCATAGCGGAGCGCCCCAACAACATCCGAAACCGCATCGTGTCACGATCGGTGAGGGTGATTTCAATGGGCCAAGATTGCTTCCCAACTTGCATCGGTGTACGGATGACGTAGCGCCATTCGCAGTGCCCTCCCGAATCGCTCACGAGACGCCAGTCGACGACCTCAGCCTCGCAATAAAGCTCGATATCCGTCCGTCTTTGCAGCGGATGCACGCCGAATCGCACCTGCAACTGTTGGTCGCGATGAAAGGGTTCAATCACAAAGGCATGCAGCGCCGAGGTTCGAGCACCGGTATCAATTTTGGCTTTCATGGCGGGAATTCCCAACGCGGGTAGGGCGAACCACTCCCGCCAGCCCAAACAAACTTTGGGACACGTCATCAATCTTTCCCTAGGCATGAGAATGAAATCAGATTCCCCTGTGTGGCAATCGCGGTGGTGAGAGACCCAATGGATCGAGTATCTTGGTGATGTCAAATGCCCGAAAGCCCAAAATCGCCCATCTAATGCCCTTTTACTATACGCAAATGAAACCCGACGATCAAGAAATTGAACTGACCATGAAACGATTGTACGATGTCACGTTCCTCTCAATATCTTCCTCGGGGTCTCCATGTCACGCGGGACACTTCATCTCATCCATTAGTTAGCGCCACCGCCGGGCGACACTGACGAGGTAGGGGCAACTCATCGTGAGCCCGAGTGAGCTGCTGACGTGCAGCTTTCAACTACCGGAATATCGACAACGGGTCATGAAGGAGTTGCAACAAATCGGGAATGCTCAGAGAGCCCGGTTTGAAGAGCCACTTGACGAGTAAGCGCCTTGGCGTTGTGACGAAAAAAGTCGAAAACCAGGCGATTTTTGCCCCAGCTCCTATATTGAACGATCCTCTGCGGGGTGACTAAACTCGCCAATTGAATTTAGCTCCATAGCGTACACGACTGGCGACAAATCGCACTGATTTATGCGATTACTTGTCTTTACTTCTAAGTTGTCTCTGACATAAATATAAAAATTTGAGAAATAATAAATAGCAGGTTAGAATCTCAATTAGACATACATATAAATTATTGTAACCTTATTCATTTTTATGTAAAAACATAATTAGTATACAAATAAAATTTCATAGTACTATAATTAGTATTATATATATCCTTCATATTATTTTATAATAGATATTATTTCAATAATACACTGACATATTATTTTACATGAACCATATATATTGTGTATAACAGTTGTTATTCTTTACCATTCCTGTGGAGAAGGCATGTTAACACTCGTAAAAGAATATAACAACCAAAACATCTGTGTGACGGATAGATCGCGTAGAGGTTTTCATCGATGGGGTGTCGGCAGCGTCGTGCTGGGGGTACTGCTGTTGGCTGCCATGCTCCCCTGGGGTTGGGCTGAAAACCGTCCAGCAGCCGAGGGGTTGCCGTCGGACCTGACGATGTTGGATATTGAGGCACTCATGAGCATCGAGATTACTTCGGCAGGGAAAAAGGCGCAGAGGCTATCGGACGTCGCTGCCGCCCTCTTTGTCATTACTCAGGCGGATATACAGCGCTCCGGGGTAACAAGCATTCCCGAGGCCCTGCGGATGGTGCCGGGGGTACAGGTGGCGCGTGTCGATGCCAATAAGTGGGCCATTACCGTGCGCGGCTTCAACAGCCGGTTTGCCAACAAGCTCCTGGTCCTGATCGACGGCCGCACGATCTACTCGCCAACGTTTTCCGGGGTATTCTGGGACGTGCAGGATACGCTGCTCACAGACATCGAGCGCATCGAAGTGATTCGCGGCCCGGGGGCAGCGCTATGGGGAGCTAATGCCATCAATGGCGTGATCAATATCATCACCAAGCGGGCTCAGGACACCCAGGGCGGGCTGGTGACCGTGGGAGGCGGCACCGAAGAACGCGGTTTTGGCGGGGTGCGCTACGGTATGCAACTGGGAGAAGACGTCTATGCCCGCGCCTATCTCAAGTATTTTAACCGCGATGGGGGCGCGGATGCCTTCGGGGACGCCACGGCCGATGACTGGGACGTCGTCCGCGGGGGCTTTCGCCTGGATTGGCAGGCCTCGACCCGTGATCTACTGACGATGCAGGGCGATATCTATGACGGCGCTTTTGGGATCACGCTTTCCTTGCCACTTCTCGTTCCCCCCTTCTCGCAAACGGTAAACGACGACGGCGACATCTTTGGGGGCAATGTCCTGATGCACTGGCAACGGACCTTCTCGGCGGCGTCCGACCTGTCTTTGCAGCTCTACTACGACCGCACCGAGCGCAGCAGCATTCAGGTGGAGGAGGATGTCATCGACACCGTCGACCTGGACTTTCAGCATCGCCTCGCCTGGGGGGCGCGCCAGGAAATGGTATGGGGGCTGGGCTACCGGTTTACCCACGATAGGTTCACCGACAACTTCGCCATCTCGTATACGCCCGCTAGCCGTTCGCGCACGCTGCTCAGTGCCTTTGTGCAAGATGACATTACATTGATCAAGAATCGGCTGCGCCTGACGCTGGGGTTGCGGCTTGAACACAACGACTACACAGGTTTGGAGGTGCAGCCCCACGCACGACTGTTATGGACCCCGCATGCCCGCCATACCGTGTGGGGGGCAGTGTCGCGTGCGGTCAGAACCCCGTCCCGCACGGAGTTTGATATCCGGGCGGATATCGCCACCATCCCGGCCGGCACGCCTGGTAACCCGGGACCATTGCCTGTGCTCCTATCCGCCGTCGGAAACCGTGACCTGGACGCCGAAGAACTGCTCGCCTATGAGCTGGGCTACCGGATGCAGCCGCTGGAATCGCTCTTCCTGGATCTGGCCCTGTTTTATCATGACTACGACCGGCTCATCGACTTAACGTCCGGCACGCCGTTTATGGAGACCTCGCCGGCACCGGCACACCTCGTGGCGCCCCTGGTGTTTAGCAATAACCTGGAAGGCGAGGTCTATGGCGTCGAAGTCGCGGGTGAATGGCGGCTCCGAGACTGGTGGCGTCTGCGTCTGGCTTACACTTATCAGCAGATGCATCTGCGCCTCAAGGGGGGGGCAGCCCCCACGGACACGCAGGGCGAAGACATCGAAGGGCAGAATCCACGGCATCAAGTCTCCTTTCGCTCTTCAGTCGATTTGCCTGGCAACGTGGCGCTCGACGCCTGGGTGCGCTACGTCGATGCCCTGCCTTCACTGCAGGTGAGCAGCTACGTCACCCTGGATGCGCGCCTGGCCTGGAAGCCGTGGCCGAATCTGGAGCTGTCCCTGGTGGGGCAGAACCTGGTGGACAGTGACCACCGCGAGTTCATCTCGGTGGACGGCGTCTCCGCCAAGATACAGCGGGGCGTGTATGGCAAGCTGACCTGGAGCTTCTGAACGTGCCTGGCAGGCGTGCTGTCTCATACCTTGGGGCGAGGTGTAGCACTTACAAAGCCTCAACAGCAACGGATGATATGACAAAAGCACGAGTGGTCTTACTTGCCATTCTCACGATGTCGATGATCGGATGCAGTGTGCTCTCTGCCCATGCGCAAGCCTCATCGGTGTCTGAATACCGGGTGAAAGCAGCGTTTGTCTATAACTTTGCCAAGTTTGTCGACTGGCCAGCAGTGGCTTTCGCCAATAATCAGGCACCGCTCATCCTGTGCATTGTGGGCACCGATCCATTCGGCACTGTACTCGAGGTTTTCAAAGACAAAACCATCCAGCACAGGAAGTTTGTGGTGCAACACAAATCTCAAGGAGAGGCCTTAAACGACTGCCGGATCATTTTCATCAGCGCCTCAGAGCGCCATAGCCTGGGACGGCTTCTGGAGCCCTTGCAAGACAACCTGATCTTAACGGTCAGCGATGTGGACGGTTTCCTCGAGGTCGGCGGTATGATCAATCTCATTACGGTGGCCAACAAGATTCGGTTTGAGGTGAACCTGGACGCCGTACGGCGTGCTGGGCTCACGATCAGTGCACGATTGCTGAAGCTTGCCACCACCGTCAAGGGCATGCCATAAGTAAGGAGTGAGAAGAATGCATCGGTTTTCGAGCATGTCGATCCAAGGCAAGCTCATGACGATTAACATGCTGACGAGCGGGCTGGTGTTACTGGTCGCTTCCGCCGCCTTTGTGACCAACGAGTTCATCACCTTTCGCAGCGGCATTTTTTCCCAGCTCTCCGTCTTGTCCGAGGTGATTGGCCACAATAGTGCGGCTGCCTTGCTATTTGAGGATGCTAAGGCGGCTGAAGAGACGCTCGCGGCCCTCCGCGCCAAGCCGCATATTATGTCGGCTGCGATCTATACCAAGGACGGCCTCATCTTTGCCCGCTACCCTGCAGAGGGACAATCCAGAGGCTCCGAGCTGGCTAGCACGAACGGCAAGCCGCCCGCCCGATATGTCTCTGATACCCACGCAAACGAACATCATTATACCGATCGGCATGGCTTGCTGCACCTAAGCAAGGCCATTGTGCTCGACCACGAAATAGTCGGGGGCATCCTGCTGATCTCGGATTCCGCAGAGCTGTACACGAATCTGTACCGCTACCTCAGTGTTGCCGCTATCATTCTCGTGATTTCCGCTGGTATGGCGTTGTTGATTTCTGCCAAGCTGCAACGTGCCATCTCCACGCCTATTGTGTCGTTGACACGGATTATGAAGGCCGTACCAGAGACCGAGGACTACACCGTTCGCGCGGTCAAACAGAGTGATGACGAAATTGGCGCGCTTATCGAGGGATTCAATGACATGCTAGCGCAAATTCAGGGGCGTGACGAGCAGCTCGTCGGCCATCGCCAGCAACTTGAAGCCCAAGTTGCTGAGCGCACGGCTGAGTTGGTGGAGAGCAACCAGTCGCTTGAGCAGATCGTGGTCGAGTTGCAACGGGCTAAGGAAGCCGCGGAAGCGGCCAGCCGTGCCAAATCCCAGTTCCTGGCCAACATGAGCCACGAGATCCGTACGCCGATGAATGGGGTGCTGGGTATGACTGAGCTCCTCCTCGGCACGACGCTAGCGGACGAGCAGCGGATGTTTGCAGATACTATCTACCGGTCTGGCGAAGCACTCCTTGACATTATTAACGACATCCTGGATTTTTCCAAGATTGAGGCGGGCAAGCTCGAACTCGACCTCGTCGACTTCGATCTGCATCAGACCGTCGAGGATGTGATGGAAATCCTTGCCGAACGCGCCCACAGCAAAGGGCTGGAACTGGCGTGCCTGATCGAGAAGGAGGTGAGCGCCGTCTGGCAGGGCGACCCCGGCCGCCTGCGGCAGATCCTCACCAATCTGTTGGGCAATGCGATCAAATTCACGAACCAAGGAGAAGTCGTCGTACATGTTGCCGCGGTTGAAATCGGCGCGAACGGGGGATGCTTGCGTTTTGAGGTTCGCGATACGGGTATTGGCATCGCCCCCGAGATCCAGACCCGCATTTTCGACGCCTTCTCGCAAGCGGACAACTCTAACACCCGCAAATACGGGGGAACGGGCCTAGGGTTGACAATTGCCAAACAGCTCACGGAAATGATGGGGGGCAGTATTGGCGTGCACAGCGTACTGGGCGCAGGCTCTACCTTCTCGTTTACCGCCCGTCTGGGCAAGCCGCTAGCCGAGGTCCAACTCAGCCCCAGGCGCGAGCAGGGACTGCAGGGGTTGCGCGTGATCATCGTTGATGATAACGAGACCAATCGTACGATCCTCCATTATCAAGTTATCGCCTGGGGTATGCACAACGGCAGCGCCGAGAGTGGCCCACAGAGCCTCGAGATGTTACGCGTTGCCGCCACCCGAGGTGAGCCATTTGATCTGGCGATTCTGGATATGCACATGCCCGACATGGATGGCATTGCGCTTGCCCAGGCCATCAAAGCAGATCCGACCATTGCTTCGGTACGCCTGGTCATGTTGACCTCGACGGGCGTCTATGGCGATACGGAAAAAGCGCGTCAAAGTGGTGTGATAGCATGCTTGAGTAAACCCGCGCGGCAATCGCAGCTTTATAACTGCCTGGTGGCAGCCATCGACGCTTCCAACGCGCCTGCGGCCGGGCCACAACCCTCTGACGCGAGTGACGAGACCGTGCAGCTGGTCTGGCACGGCCGGATCCTGTTGGCCGAGGACAACGTGGTGAACCAGCGCGTTGCGGCCACCATGCTCAAGGGTCTCGGCTGTCGGGTTGAGGTAGCCGCCACTGGCTCCGAGGCGGTTGCGGCCTGGGAAGATCACGCCTATGACGTGATCTTCATGGACTGTCAGATGCCTGAAATGGACGGCTTTGAAGCCACCCGGGCCATTCGAGAACGGGCGGCCCAGACGGCGCAGCGGCGCATTCCCATCATTGCCCTCACCGCACACGCCATGAAAGGCGACCGTGAGCAGTGCCTCGCCGCGGGTATGGACGACTATCTGAGCAAGCCGTTTACCCTTCAGCAGTTACAAACCATCTTGCAACGCTGGTTACCTCAAGAACCCGTCTCGCAGCCAACGCCGGAACCGGCCACTTTACCGGGTGCTCCTGGTGTCGATAGTCGCGTGGTGCAACACCCTTCTCAGACCGCTCCCATTGATGGCCAGATCTTAGAAGACCTGCGTCGACTCATCGAGGAGCCCGAGGTATTTTGTGACATCCTGCGCGCTTATCTGCAGGAGACACCCCGGCTTCTCGCCGCCCTGCAGACAGCGAACACCCAGGGCGACACCTTGACCATGCAGCAGACGGCGCATAGTCTCAAATCGAGCAGCGCCACCCTAGGAGCGCTGTCACTGTCGGCGCTCTGTGCCGAGTTGGAAACGCTAGAACGTGCCAATAGCACGGTCGATCCTGACACGATTCTGTCCCACATGACCGTGGCGTATGAGGCGGTTAAAGAGGCGCTCACCCACGAGCTTGAGCGCGGCATTGAGAGCACCCATCGACTTTGAAAAGCCATCTGTCAATTCTGCCACCTCCAACGTGCGTTTATGTCAAAATCGCCTAGTCATTTTCCGTAAGATATCTTATCACACCGCAGCCAGCCAGGGGGTCACGGTATCATTTTGTCTGCTCCTGCTGCACGAGGGGGATGACCGCCTCGACCCGCATCATGATGCGTCTATCGATTCCCGCGCCGGTAGACGCCGCCATGTGCCGATCAAATTCTTCAGACTATACCAAAAGCCCGCTCCACGAGCCGCCTGCCACAGCCTGAGATGCCGATAGGTCGGCTGTACCGCCCCCCGTAGTGCCATCGCGGCTAGGCGCCCCCAAAGGCCGCGCTTGCGCCGCACTTGGTGCGGCTGCACCCGGTCTAAGTCGCGGTATCCCATCGGCGTGAGCGCCAACTTGCCGGCGGCTTCCATCGCCGCCAACAATTGCGCCCCCTTGGCGGTGCGCGCGATCATGGCATTGTCGCCATCCGGAGACTCACTCAGCGGCTTGCCGCCGTCCCAGACGTCGCCCGCCGCAATGTCCGCCAGTTCACCGGTGGCGTCCGGACAGATTTTACAACGGAATTGCATCGTCCACTTAAAATCACCGTACCAAACCTGTTGATACGACAGATCGAAGGTTCGCCCCCCTTGAGACACCACGCGGGTCGGGCCCGGACACCCCAGGCCCCGATAACGCAGCTGAGCCACATCGGAGGCTTGCAAGCCGTGATAGTCGAGCAGTTGCTTCACGATGGTGTCATCCGGCACGCCTTCACAGAAAAAGCTCAGCATATAGGGTACGAGTTGATCGACGCGTGGGTCTTGCCGTGCCAGGTTGCGCATCGCGGCGATATCACACGGCTTGCCCACTACTGCGAACGGCTCTCCGGCGTCCAACAGGCCATGCACCGCTTGCAGGGGGGCAACCGGACCATACCAGGAGCCAGCCGCCGAGAGGATATCCGACCGAGAGGCACTGATTTGGGACTTGGCACGCAGAGGCTCTGCCTGATCCGTCGTGACCTGTAAGACAAACCGCACACGATTCGTCTCCAATAAGTATTGACTAATAGCGCTGATGGCACCCCCTGAGGCCGCGGTGTAGCGGATGTCTGGATCTGTGGCATGCCCACGGGCCAGGCGGTGCGCGGGTCCCCAAACCGCGTCTTGCTGTGGGGCCGGCGCCTCCGGGCCATGCACGACGACTCCCGGGCAGGTGGCGAGAATCTGCTGCTCGATCGACTTGGGGAGGATCTGCTTCACGGCTGGGCGCATGCGACCGGCCGCAGAGACGTGCATCTCCAATGCCTGGTCTCCCGCTAGGCTTTGGCACAAACCACAGCCGCAACACAAGCCATTGCGTAGGATCGAGGCAAGCGAATCGGCGTGTTTCATGCGTGTTCTCCGGCCGTGGCATCCTGGACAACGCCCTCAAGGTAATCCATCAGCGCCTCTAGCGTCGGGTATTGGAAAATAAACGTGGCCGGCAGTTGGCACCCCAAACGGGTTTGCAGGCTGTTACGCAATTCGAGAGAGGTGAGGGAATCCAGCCCGAGATCAAAAAATTCTCGCTGCAGATCCGCTCCCACGTCGGCCGGGGTCACCCCCAGGAGTTGCGCCACGTGCTCACACACCAGGGTGTGGAGAAATTGCCGGCGTTCATCCACCGTGTCGAACGCGGCCGGCACCGCCGCGCCGGGCTGAGGGAGCAACTCAGGCCGCTGCAAATCCGCCCAAAACGGCTTGCCTGCGGGCAAGTAGGTACGGAAATGCGCCCAATCAATCGGGGTGACGTTGAGGTAAGTCACTTCTGATTGCAGCGCGGTTTCCAGCACCTGCAACCCCTCTTCAGGCGAGAGCAGATCCATCCCCTGGACGCGGATGCGCTCGACAATTTGCGGCGACGCGGCGGTGCCAATCTCGGCCCATCCGCCCCAGCTCATACTCAGGGCCGGGTAACCGTTCGCCCGGCGATAGTGGGCAAAAGCATCGAGACAGGCATTGGCCGCTGCGTGGTTCGCCTGGCCGCCACTCCCCAGCAGGGCGGCGTCAGAGGAAAACACGACAAAGAAGTCGAGCGACAAATCGCGTGTTTGCTCGTGGAGATGCCAGGCCCCTTGAACCTTTGGCGCGAACAGCGGGGCAAACCGCTCCCAGGATTGTTGCATCAGCACGCCGTCGTCTAACACCCCGGCGGCGTGCATGAGACCCCGCAACGGTGTCGATGCGTCAATCCCCTGAATGACCTGGCGCACCTGCTCGGCGACGCTCACATCCGCTTGCGCCACGGTGATCTGGACGCCAAGCTGCCGCAGGTGGTTCAAGGTACGTTGCGCGGCCGGCTGGGCGGGCGAGCGCCCGACCAAGACCAGATGCCGGGCACCGCGATCGACCATCCACTCGGCGACGCGCAGACCGAGGCCGCCCAGGCCGCCGGTGATGAGGTAGGTGGCGTCGGCCCGCAGGTCGATCTCGCCACGATAGGGTTGTTTGGCCCGAGCCAGTCTGGCGACGTAGCGGGTGCCGCTGCGGAAGGCAATTTGAGTCTCGCGGGTGTGACGCTCCGAAGGCACTATCAAGAGTTCGTCGCAGAGCTGTTGCGCCGCGAGATCGGGAGCCACCTGCGAGTCGAGATCGACGCGGATACACATGAGGTCCGGGTGTTCTAGATCGATCACCCGCGCCAGCCCCCAGAGGCTTGCTGGCGCGATAGCGGGGCACTCATCGGCGACGACTTGGGCCCCCCGAGTGATCAGCCATAGGGTGGGCGGGAGGCGATTTGCATGGGATGACATGAGGGCCTGCAGCACATGCAGAGCACCGCCACACGAGACCCGGGCTGCCCGTTCCAGAGCGGCCGCGCTCAGGTCATCCGACCCGACGTCAGGGGTCCAGAGATGGACGACATCATGAATATCAGAGAGGCTGTCCAAGACCCGTTGCAGGTCCTCCACACCGTTGCGGACGATGAAGGTCCGCTCATCGAGCTGTTCATAGGCGCTGCCCAGTGTCACCGTGGTGCAGGCGTCGCCACGACGTTGCAACTGGCGAACCAGCGCTTGACCTAAACGATCTGGCATCGTGAGCAGCAGCCAGTGCCTGCCCGACTCTGCCGCTTCACCTGCTTGAGCCGCCAGCGCCTGCGGGCGCCAATCCACCGTATAGAGCCAGTCTTGCCACGAGGCGTTGGCGAGCAGGGCGAGGCGCGACGTGCGTTGCTCCTGGGCGCCCGCGACCGAGGCGATTCGGCGCCCTTCACCATCATAAATATCAATGTCTGCCGTGCGGATTGGTCCGTTGACGGAGGTCACCCGAGCGTGGCTCCAGAACGTCGCTCCCCGGGGTTCATGGTAGAGGGCGATCTGGTCCCAGCCCACCGGCACATAGGTGGCGGTCTCGGCGTCACCCACAAAAATGCCCCACATGACTTGCAGGCAGACGTCGAGAAAGGCGGGGTGCAGATGATAGGCAGACATCTCGGCCAGCCCGTCCTCTGACATCACCAGACGCCCCAGGGCCTCGCCCTCGCGTTGCCACAGCGCATCGAGCAGCCTGAACCTGGGGCCGTAATTGAACTGTTCAGCCTCGCAGCGCTGATAGAATTCTGCGACGTTGAGTTCGCGCTCAAACCCGGCGCGCAAGGCCGGCAGGTCCACGGCTTGAGTGCTCGCGGTAGCGGTCTTCAGCAGGCGCCCCGAGGCATGCCGCGTCCAGACGGGCTCCTGCGTCGCCTCGGCGCTGAGGCTCCACAGCTGAAAGGCGTATGCATCAGCCTCGGTCGGGGTCACCACCAACTGTACGGTCACGCTACTGTCCTCCGCCAGCGGCAGGGCCTGATAGACAATCATGTCGGCAACGGTGCGGTGCGCCGGGGTGAGCGTGGCGCCTGCGGCCAGCGCCATTTCGACAAATGCGGTGCCCGGGGCAATTGCCTGGCCATAGACGCGATGGTCAGTCAGATAAGCCGGCGCCGTGACTTGCCACTGCGCTTCAAACAACCGTTCTCCCGCCTTGAGCACCGCCGACTGTTGGCGTCGGCCCAGAAGCGGGTGTTGGCGCTCGGTGGGCCGAGGTCCGGCGGCGTTGAGACGCTGGGCCATGGCGACCTCACGCATCTCGGGCCAGCAGCGCTCCCGCACAAAGGCGTAGGCGGGCAGCGGCACCCGCTGGCGCGGTTGCCCGCCGTGCAGGGCAGCCCAATCGAGCTGGACGCCGGCAGTCCAAAGCCGAGCCAGGGTGTGGCAGAGAAACTGTGTGTCGGTGGTCTGGGTTTCACGCGGGTGCCGCATGGTGGGGGCAATCAGCGGTGCCGCCCCGTTTGCTGCCCTGGACTGCCCGTTTGCTGCCCTGGACTGAATATCCGTGGCCAGACTGCTCAAAATCCGTCCGGGACCGACTTCCAAAAGAATATCCGCCGGGTACGCCAAAATATGTTGCACGTTGTCACAAAACCGCACCGTCTGCATCATGTGATCCCCCCAATACGCAGGGTCGGTGGCTTGCACGCCGGTAAGCCACTCCCCCGTGAGGTTGGAGGCGAGCGGGATCACGGGAGGATTTAACGTGACGGCACGCGCTTTTTGCACGATCGCCGCCGCCGCCTGCGCCATCATGGGGGAGTGGAAAGCGCGGTTCACGTGGACGGGTTGGCAGGTGACCCCCGCCGCTTGCAGGGCTTGTTTGGTGTCTTCAACCGCCTGGCAACTCCCCGACAACACCACGCGGCCTGGGGCATTGACGGCCGCCACACCGACATCGGGACCGTCATCGAATACCTGTTTGCCGCGTGCGGCGAGAAACGCATTGACCTCTGGCTCGGATAGACTCACCGCAAGCATCGCGCCTTCACCCGCCGCTTGCATGGCGAAGCCGCGCGCCGCGACGAGCGTCAGCGCGTCGGCAAGCGACAGCACCCCCGCGATACAGGCCGCCACATATTCGCCGAGGCTGTGTCCCACCACTGCGGTGGGTTGAAGGCCCAGTTCCATCAGGGCGTGAGCCAGCGCGTATTCCACCGTAAACAAGGCTGGTTGCAACAGGTAGGCCTGGCTGAACGGGTCGGTCCCAGCCGCCACATCGGCGTATAGAAGTGTCTGAATATCATCTTGAATCAAGGGTTTGAGAAGATCGCGGCAAGTTTCAACGCCTTGCCGGAACGACGGCATGGCAGCGTGTAGGTCGGCACCCATGCGCAAGTACTGTGCCCCTTGCCCAGAGAACATGAAAACGATTGATGGGGTCCGCTGCGCCTCACCCTGTGGCCGGGCACGTTGCAGGCCCTGCATGGCGGCGGGGGCGTCATCGGCGCAAACCGCGAGCCGGTGTCCAAATGTCTCCCGGCCCACCTGAAGGGTGTAGGCCACATCCGCCAAGTGGAGTGCCGGGTGCGTCTGCAAATGGTGGAGCAGATGCAAACGGTTTTGCTCTAGTGCCTCTGGCGACTTGGCTGACAGGGGTAGGATCTGCGGCATGGGAGGCGTGGCCGCAGGCCCTGGCCGGTCCACGTTGGGGTCTCGCCACGCTTCCACCACCAGATGGCAATTGGTGCCGCCGATACCAAAGCTCGACACCCCGGCGCGCCGGGGCTCGCCATCGGGCGCGATCCACTCGCGTAAGCGATCGTTGACAAAGAACGGCGTGGCCTCCAATGGCATGGCGGGGTTGAGACGTCGAAAATTAATCGTCGGCGGCAGTTGGGCATGCTGCAGGCTCAAGAGGACTTTAATCAATCCGGCAATCCCCGCCGCAATATTACTGTGCCCAATGTTGGGTTTGACTGAACCGAGGGCGCAAAAGCCATGGTCACCCGTGCCTTGACGAAAGGCGAGGGTGAGCCCCCGCACCTCGATCGGATCGCCAACCAGGGTCCCGGTGCCATGCGCCTCGACATAGGAAATGGACCTCGGATTCACCCCGGCCATCGCTTGTGCAGTGGCAATGACTTCGGCTTGGCCCTGCACGCTGGGCGCCGAGTAATCGGCTTTGAGATTGCCATCGTTATTGACCGCATAGCCGGTAATGACGCCGAGAATGTGATCGCCAGCGGCGCGCGCCTCATCGAGCCGTTTTAACACCACGACGCCGACGCCATCGCCCAATACTGTGCCGCTCGCGTCGGCGTCAAAAGCACGACACTGACCATCTCTAGAATTGACAAACCCGTCCATGTAGCGGTAGCCGGCATGCGGTAAGGTGATGCTAGAGGCCCCGGCCAGGGCCACATCGCATTCACCCGCGAGCAGGGATTGACAGGCATTGGCCACCGCCACCAGCGCGGTGGAACACGCGGTTTGCACGGTGACGCTGGGGCCCCTCAAGTTCAGCAGGTACGAGACCCGCGTGGCCACGTAATCTTTGTCATTGCCAATCTCCGTGAGATGCGCGAGGGCCGGATTGGTCGGATCGAGCAAGCCCCCGCCATGCAGGTAGTGCAAGAGATAGAACGGCAGAAACGAGCCGGCGAACACCCCCGTGCGCGCGCCGATTTGTGAGGGGGGATAACCCGCATTTTCTAAGGCCTGCCAGCAGGTTTCCAGAAACAGGCGGTGCTGCGGGTCCATGTACACCGCTTCGCGTTTGCTAATCCCCCAGAAAGCGGGATCGAACTGGTCCACATCGTCTAAGATGGCTCCGGCTTTGACATAGTCGTCGCGGTTGTAGATGTCGGCCGGGATCCCGGCGCGTTGCAACTCGTCATCCGAAAATTGGTGGATAGAGCACACCCCATCCCGCAAATTGTGCCAAAACGCCTCTGCGTTGTCGGCCCCCGGAAAGCGACACGACAAGCCGATCACGGCAATGCCGCCAGCGCCGGAGAGTCGCCAGGGCGCCTGGATATGCAAGCGTACCGAGTCGTCTTCGCGCTGCGCTTCGAGCGCTTGCGCCAGGGTGCGAATCGTGGGGTACTGAAACACATCCACGACGGAGATCGGCACGCCCAAGACGTCGCGCAGGCGGGCGCACAACGCTGCTGCCAGCAGGGAGTGCCCGCCCAGGTCAAAGAAATTCTCCGTGGCATCGATGCGATCGGTATGCAGCAGGTCCTGCCAAGCCTCGGCGATGGCCCTTTCGAGGCCGGTGGCAGGCGGCTCCATGATCGCTGACCGCCGGGACCGCAACGCCTCCAAGTCGGGTTTGGGCAGCCGGCTCCGATCGAGTTTACCCACCGCGCCTAACGGCAATTCGTCTAGAGGTATGATCAACGACGGGACTGCGTAGGGCGGCAGATTCGCCTTCAAATACGGTCGCAGTGCGCCCACCAGGGCGTCATCATCCACCTTGCCATTACCGACCACATACGCCACCAGGTGTTCGGGTTGCCCGGTGTCTTCATGGTCCAGGGTGGTGACTACTGCCGCCCCCACCGCCGGATGCGCCGCGAGGATCGATTCGACGGCCCCTGGCACAATACTATAGCCGCGCAGTTTGACCATAAACGCGACCCGCCCCTGAATTTCCAAGTGGCCATTGGGCAAGATCCGCCCGGCATCCCCGGTGCGGAAGAGCCGCGAGCCATCGTTTTGTATGGGGTCGCGAAT
>Ga0214472_10001122_pt1 | contig 30738 bp, 35 predicted proteins | sample RVTome_6_FD_207662 | JGI IMG/M metagenome (GOLD analysis project Ga0214472, IMG submission 207662) | Soil microbial communities from uranium-contaminated site in the Upper Colorado River Basin, Wyoming, United States - RVT140D175 | ecosystem: Environmental > Terrestrial > Soil > Contaminated >...
GTATATGTGGAAGTACAACCGCAGTCAATTACTTTTACGCTTGACAGAGTGCCCTCGGCTCTTCGAGCCGACCAACTCTCATCCCCCAGCTCACGCAAGGGGACTTCCCGTTGGAGGAGTTAAGCATTATGGACATTCCGGAACTGCAGCCGGGACTCTCGGCAGAGATCACCACCGAGGTCGATGAAAATTTAGTGGTCAAACACGTGGGGGGCGACGGTGTGTTGTCGACCCCATCCATGATCGGTCTCATGGAACGGGCCGGTATTCAGGCGGTGCAGCCCCACCTCGAGGAGAATCAAACCACCGTCGGGTTCGAAGTCAACGTGAAGCACTTTGCCGCGACCCCGAAAGGCAAAAAAGTCACAGTTCGCGCCGAGCTGCTCGACGTCGACGGCCGCAAATTGCGGTTTAAGGTCGAAGCCCATGATGAAGACCGTAAAGTGGGTGAAGGCACGCACCGCCGGGCGATTATTCAAATCGGCAATCACGGCTAGTGCACCACATGGATATGGCAGCGCATATTCAGCAGATGTTGCAAGCCCATCCCCCCGCTGAACTTTCGGTGCCAAGCCGCCGGCTCGCGGGGGTGCTCGCACCGTTGTATGTTCACGAAGGCGAGTACCGCATGGTCTTCACCAAGCGCTCGGACCGCATGCTGCACCATCGGGGTCAGATCTCGTTTCCCGGTGGCGGGCATGAACCTGAAGATGGCTCCCTGCTCGATACCGCCTTGCGGGAAAGCGATGAAGAAATCGGTCTGAACCCGGTACACGTGACGGTGCTTGGGCAACTCGACGATCTGCTCACCACCGGCAGCAACTATCTCATCAGGCCGTACGTCGGATTTATTCCGTATCCGTATCCCTTTGAACTCGACAAACGTGAGACCGACTATCTGATTGAAGTGCCGCTAGGTTTTCTACGGCAACATAATCCGCCATGCCAGATCACGCGCAAGCACGAAGGCCAGAGGGTGAAAAGCTTTTTCTTTGATTACGGGGGTCATGTCATCTGGGGCGCGACCGGCAAGATCTTAAAGCACTTTCTCGATTTGCTTGACCACTATGACGCCGCCACTTAGCCGGCGGCTCATAACGTCCCAATTGTGACAATTGGGACGTTATTGGCGGTAGATCAACTACAGCTTCAAAACTTTCGTAGCCTGCAAGCCTTTAGGTCCTTGCATCACCTCATACTCGACTTCCTGTCCCTCATCGAGAGACTTGAACCCCTCACCCTCGATCACAGAAAAATGGACAAAGACGTCTTCACCGCCAGGTTGTTCTATGAAGCCGAAACCCTTGCTGTCATTGAACCATTTCACCTTGCCAACCGCCATGTACTTCCTCCTCCTAATTTCCTGGTAGGCGCGCTTCTCTCCCTCTCCCACCAGGCCAATCGTACTGCTACAGCCGTCTGTATTCAGCACCATCACACCATGTCGGCGCCAACACAGCCAGCGGACAACGCAGAGAATTTTGAGCGCGTGCTTAACCGTGGCGCCTTCTTCTACCAAAGGGTTACTTGTCTGTCAAGACAATTTTTGCTGATGAAGTCAATCTCGTGCTCGTGCCGAGGTGGCAGGTAAGTCTTGCAAGATGCCGGGGAGTCATCGATAATTACAGCCGGACATGGGGCCCTGCGTGCCGCACGTATCCCCCTTCAACACGCGACTATAGACCTTATCAAGGTAAGGGTATCATGATTCCCTTAGCAACACTTCTATTTGTATTTTGGGTGGTTCTGTCGGGTAAGTTCGATGCCTTGCACCTCAGCATCGGGACGGCTAGTGCCATTTGTATTGCGCTCGGCACGCAATCCCTCCTGTTGCGCGCCCCAGCCATTGTCCCCGACGATCGCCATCCGCTTACGGCGATTTCTTGGGGCCGCTTACTTCTCTACGTGCCCTGGCTCGCGTGGCAAGTGGTGCTTTCCAGTCTGCAAGTGGCCTGGTTGGTCCTCCACCCGAAAATGCCCATCAGCCCATGTGTGGTACGATTTGAGTCCCCCCTACCGCACGAGCTGGCACGTCTGACGCTCGCCAACTCGATCACCCTCACGCCAGGCACCATCACTTTAGATGTCGAGGGCGACACGTTTGTCGTGCACGCCTTGACCACGAGCATTGCCGCGGAGTTGACGCCGAGGACAGGGCAGGGCTCTATGCAACGCTACGTCGAGTTCCTGTACCGGACCTAGGCAGCAAAGATTCTAAATGGCCACACCCAATGAAATCGATAGAGCCCATGGGCGATGTGATACATTGACAGTTGGCTCTGTACAGACTGGGAACTGGGATGAAAATACTACTTTTCGGGGCGGCCACGACGCTCGCGTTGGCCATGCTCCTCTCTCTCTACCGAGTGCTCCAAGGTCCTACAGCGTTTGATCGTCTCACTGGGCTCGGACTGATTGGCACGAAAACGGTGGTGCTCCTCATCGTGCTCGGATTTCTGACCGGACGCGTCGACATCTTTGTGGACATCACCCTGTCCTACACGCTCATCAGTGTCATTGGGTCATTGATTCTGGCCAAATATTTTGAACAAAAGGAGCGTGAAGACCTGTGAGACTGTTCGCCGACGTTTTACTCATTCTCGGCTTACTGTTCATTTTAGCGGGTGTCCTAGGCGTGTTGCGCTTGCCAGACTTTTATACCCGACTGCACGCCATGGGCAAATGCGACACACTCGGGGTAACCTTCGTGCTCTTAGCCCTGGCGATCTATGCCGGGGCCTCTTTAGTTACCGTCAAAGTCCTTTTGATATCGCTTGTGATCAGCCTGGCGAATCCCGTGGCGACGCATGCGCTCGGCCGGGCTGCGATGAAATCGGGGCTGGCACCCTGGTTCGATCCGAAACCCAAAAGTGGAGAGGTGAGGAAAGAGAATTGATTTATCTGGAATGGCTCTCAGCATTCTTTCTCGTCTTGGTGGTGGTCTGCGCCATTGCCGCCATGATGATGCGCGATCTGCTCGCGGCCGTCATTACTTTTGGCGCCTTTAGTTTTTTTTCCGCACTCTATTTCGCCACCCTCGGCGCCTTAGATGTCGCCTTTACCGAAGCCGCGGTGGGGGCGGTGATTACCACCGTCTTTTTTGTCACCGCGATCTTTCGGACCATGCGGAGGACCAAAACGTGACCCCGTTTCACACACGTCAATGTCTGACTTGGCTCATGATGCTTGTGGTCGCAGGCATCTTGTTTTACGCTGATCGGCAATTGCCTCGGATGGGTGATCCTCGGTCCCCAGCCTCGACGCATGTCTCTCCTTATTACATTGAGCACAGCCACCATGAGACCGGTGCGCCCAATTTTGTCACGGCGGTATTAGCGGATTATCGCGGCTATGATACCCTGGGTGAAACCACCGTGATCTTCACTGCCGGCTTGGCTTGTCTGTTGATTCTCGGAGTTGAGCTAGGCCGTGTGAGCCAAGGGGAAGAGTGATGAGAACGCCGTTTGGTAGCTCGATCCTCGATGCCGCTTGCCGGTTGCCCGTGCCGTTCATTATTCTGTTCGCCGTCTATGTGGTAATCCACGGTCACCATAGTCCCGGCGGCGGTTTCCAAGGCGGGGCCATTCTCGCCGCAACCTTGATTTTGATCCGCATGGTCCGGGGTGAAGATGACCCTTGGGGGTTGGACCGCACCCGTGCGGCGATCTTGGCCAGTTGTGGGGTGGGATTATATGCCGGCATCGGGCTGCTCACGCTGGTGTTTGGCGGCAATTATCTGGACTACAGCGTCTTGCCCCTTCCCCTGGTACCTGAAAAGGTTCGTTTTATGGGCACCCTGGGCATTGAAATTGGAGTGGCGCTGGGCGTCACCGGGGTACTCGTGTTAATTTTTGACGCTCTCACCGCAGGTGAAACGCAGGAGAGCGATGATGGGAAGTGAGTTTTTGGGGATGGTCAACTACTGGCTCTCAGCCATTTTGCTTCTTCTCGGTCTCCACGGTATGCTCATGCGGCGCAACCTCATCAAAAAACTCATGGCCATGAATGTCATGCAGGTCGCGGTGATCATGTTTTTTATCTCGCTGGCCATGAAGACCGGCGGTACCGCACCGATTGAACAGCCGGGGATCACCGAGGTGGATGCTTATATCAACCCGCTCCCGCATGCCTTAATGTTAACCGCCATCGTCGTGGGCGTCAGCACCACCGGCGTAGCCCTGGCTTTACTGATTCGCATCTATCGCTATTACGGCACGTTAGAAGAATCTGAGTTGCTCGAAAGGATGCAAGAATGAGCCAACACGTGCCGGTGTTGATTGTCATTATCCCCCTCGTGGCGGCGTTGTTTGTCCCTTTAATAGCCCTGCGTACCATGGCCTGGGCCAGAGCCCTCACCTTTTTGGCATTGCTCGGCGTTGTCGCTTGCTCCGGTGCGGCATTGACACGCGCTCTTGCGACCGGTCCGTTACACTACGAACTCGGTGGCTGGGCACCGCCTTGGGGCATTGTCTACGTCCTGGATCCGCTGTCCGGCGGCATGGCCCTGTTGATTGGTATCGTCGCCGCCTTGGTCGCCGTCTATACCCAGCCGTACCTCAAGAGCTGGTCGACCAGCCGCGCGGGAATATTTTTGAGTCTCTTTTTACTGCTCGTGACCGGCCTGCTCGGCATTGTGGTCACCGGCGACCTGTTCAATCTCTACGTATTTCTCGAAATTTCGTCCCTGGCCGGTTATGCCCTCTTGGCCTCTGGGAGCATCCACTCGGCGGTGGCCACCTTTCGATATCTCATCGTCGGGACCATTGCCGCGACATTTTATCTGTTGGGGGTCGGCTATCTTTACGCCCTGACCGGCAGCCTCAACATGGCCGATGTAGCCATCCGCCTCAGCGATATCGGTCACTCCGGCGCTTTTGCCGTCGCCATCACATTCATTGTCGTAGGGTTGTCGATCAAAGCCGCCCTGTTTCCCCTACACGGCTGGCTGCCCGATGCTTATACCTATGCCCCGGCCCCGGTCATCGGTTTCATTTCAGCGGTGATGGCCAAGGTGGGCGCCTACGCCTTGTTTCGGGTGCTCTATTTTGTCTTGCGTCCGACCGAGGCGGCCAGCCAGGTCCTTACGGGCCTCAGTTGGGTGGCCGCCATCGCCATTTTAGCCGGCTCCCTGCTGGCTATCGCCCAGCGGGACGTGCGGCGGATGCTGGCGTATTCCAGTATTAGCCAAATGGGCTATATCTTCCTCGGATTGGCCTTGGGTACACCCTCAGCTCTAAAGGGCGCACTCTTGCATGTGTTGAATCACGCCATCATGAAAGGCTGTCTCTTTCTCGCGGCCGGTGGGGTGCAATGGCGCACCGGTGGGTATCGGCTCGAAGATTTCATCGGCATGAGCCGCCGTATGCCGCTCACCATGGCGGCTATCGTTCTGGCCGCCATCTCCATGATCGGATTGCCCCCAACCGCCGGTTTTTTTAGCAAATGGTATCTCGTTCAAGGCGCGATAGAAGCCCATGCCTGGGTCTTTGCCGCTGTCTTTATCGCCAGCAGCTTACTGAATGCAGTCTATTTTTTCCGCTTGATCGAATGGGCCTACTTACGGCAACCCAAACCGCAACCCTCTCTATCATCGCCACCTCTGTACCAAGAATTGCCAATGCAAATGCTCTTACCCATTTGGGTATTGGCCACTAGCGTCTTGCTTCTCGGCCTCTTTAACCAGTCTGTGGTCAATGGCATCATTCAGTATGCGATACAGCCGGAGGGCTCGTAAATGCCGGTTGTGCTCGCCCATCGCCCCATGCTCGCCGTACTTGTATCCCTACTCGCAGCCGTGGCCATTCTGTTCTCCGACCGACGGCCGAATCTGCGGGAGACCTGGTCGTTTCTGGCCGCAGCGATCACCAGCGCTCTGGTGTTCTCACTGCTGCCGGAGGTCTTACAACACGGCTCCTTGGAAGCCACCTATATCGAGCTTCTCCCCGGTTTAGCCTTGCATTTGCGGGCCGATCTGTTCGGCATGATTTTCGCGCTCCTGGCCTCCGTGTTGTGGCTGGTCACCACGCTCTATTCGATTGGCTATATGCGCCATGGCCACTACGACCACCAAACCGGCTACTTTGCCTGCTTTGCCGTCTGTGTGTCAGCCGCAGTCGGCATCGCCTTTTCCGCCAATCTGCTGACCTTTTTTATTTTCTACGAAATTCTCACGATCGCCACGTATCCCCTCGTGACCCATGACCGACACGATGAAGCCTTGGGTGGGGGCCGGAGATATCTCGCCTACACCTTAGGTTCGGGACAAATGCTCTTCATCGCCGTCATTAGTATCTCGCTCATTGCCCCAGGGGCATCGTTCCAGCCAGGCGGATTTTTGGCCGGTCATGCCTCATCCGGATTGCTCACGCTCCTTTTCATTTTTGCGATCCTTGGGATCTCCGTCAAAGCTGCGATCATGCCCCTACACGGTTGGCTGCCCACCGCCATGGTGGCACCAACCCCGGTCAGTGCTTTATTGCACGCCGTCGCCGTGGTCAAAGCTGGAGTGTTCGGCTGTATTCGCATCGTCCATTATGTCTTTGGCATCGACGTGCTGCATGCGATTGGCGCCGACACAGCACTGGCTCTTTTGGCCAGCGCCACTATTCTTGTGGCCTCCATCCGGGCACTGGGTGAACAAAATTTGAAACGTCGGTTGGCGTATTCGACGATTAGTCAATTATCATACATTGTTCTGGGAGCGGCGATCGGCACACCGGCAGCACTCGCTGGCGCCATGTTTCATATCGTGGCGCATGGATTTATGAAAATCACCCTATTTTTCTGTGCCGGGGCCATCTACGTCAAAACCCATAAAGTCGAGATACCGGACCTCGGTGGGCTCGGGCGCCAAATGCCGATCACCTTCGGCGCCTTTACCATTGGCGCCCTCGGTCTTGCTGGCACGCCGTTGTGTGTGGGGTTTATCAGCAAGTGGAACCTCGGGTTGGGGGCGCTACAGGGCGGTCACCCCCTCTTCCTCATCGTGCTGGTGGTCAGCGGCTTGCTCAATTTTGCCTACTTCTTCCCTATTGTCTACCGCGCTTTCTTCGGCAACGCCGAGCACACGTTCGCCTTTGATGAAGCGCCTGTGACGGTATCGCTACCGCTGGTCCTGACCGCGGTCGTCTCTGTTCTTCTCGGGGTGTATCCAAACTTTGGCGCATCGACCTATGACTTAGCTTGGCAAGCTGCAGAGCGCGTCCTAGCCAGTGCGGCATCTGCTGGCGCGGCAGGAGGCTTTTGATCCAATATGCAACGTATGTGGCTCGTCGTGGCAGGGCTAATTGGCCTAGCGACTTTTATTCTGGAACTAGCGTACCGCCCAGCCCATCCGTACTCGATGTGGCATACTTGGCCGATTTTCGATCTGATCTTTGGAGCCTTGGGCTGTACTGTGATCGTACTCGGTGCCAAATGGCTTGGGCACCACTGGCTGCAACGCCAAGAAACCTATTACGGAGATGACTTGTGACCACCGGCCTGCACCCCGGTTTCCTCTTGTTTATCGTCGCCTGTGCCGCGGCATGTACATCGGGTCGGCTGCGGCAAATCATCATGCTCGCCGGAACTGCTCTCACGTGTTACAGCGCCTGGCAGCTCAGTCCCGAAGCCCATTGGACCTTTGTCGTCTCCGAGCACACGCTGAATCTGCTGCACGTGGATCGTTTGAGCCATGTCTTTGGCCTCATTTTTAGTTTCACCGCAGGCATTGGCTGTCTCTATGCTCTACACGTTCGGCACAGCGGCGAACATGCCGCGGCCCTGGTCTATGCCGGCGCGGCACTCGGAGTGGTTTTTGCGGGCGATCTGATCACGCTTTTTGTCTTCTGGGAACTTATGGCGGTGGCCTCGCTCTTCGTCATCTGGTACGGCGGCACCGCCCGCACCCAAGCCGCAGGCCAGCGCTATCTCCTGGTGCATATTTTTGGCGGCTCCGTGCTGCTGTGCGGCATTCTCCTCCTGCGTGCCGAAGGGGCCGATCTCGCCGTCCGCGCCCTCACCGAGACTGTCCATCGCAACAGCGCCGCCTTTTGGCTGATTCTCATTGGCATAGCGATTAACGCCGCCATTCCGCCACTCCACGCTTGGCTCACCGACGCCTATCCTGAAGCCTCCACCAGTGGTAGCGTCTTCCTAAGCGCGTTTACCACCAAAACCGCAGTTTACGTCTTGATCCGACTCTTTCCCGGCGCCCCAATCTTGCTCTGGGCAGGGGTGGTAATGACCCTCTACGGCGTGGTCTACGCCGTCCTCTCCGACGACTTTCGCACCTTACTGGCCTATCACATTGTCAGCCAGGTCGGCTATATGGTTGCCGGCGTTGGCATGGGAACCGACCTCGCCCTCAACGGCGCGGTGGCCCACGCATTTTGCCATATTCTCTACAAAGCCCTACTCTTCATGGGGGCAGGGGCCCTCCTCCATGCGACTGGTAAACGCAAGCTCACCGACCTCGGCGGACTTGCCCGCGCCATGCCGGCAACGCTTTTCCTCTATATGATTGGCGCGGTATCGATCTCCGGCTTCCCCTTATTCAATGGCTTTATCAGTAAATCCATGATCATCAGCGCCGCTGCCCAAGATCATCTACCCGTGGCTGAATTCTTTTTAATCATGGCCAGCATCGGCACCTTTTTAAGCATCGGTCTCAAACTACCCTACTTCGCCTTTCTCGGTCCCAATCGCGGCATCCAGCCCAAACCGGTCCATCTCAATATGCTGCTCGCCATGATCGTGGGCGCCAGCGGCTGCCTCGCCCTCGGTCTCTACCCCGAATGGCTCTACAGCCGCCTGCCCTATGATGTCAGCTACCATCCCTACACCGTCGATCACGTTGTCGACGCCCTCCAACTGCTTCTGGGTACCACCCTCGCTTTCTGGTGGCTCTTGCCCCAGCTCCACGGCGAACCCGGGATCAACCTCGATACCGATTGGTTGTATCGTAAACCTCTACGTTTGGCCTTCGACCGCCTGGTTACCTCGGCCCGTCAAACCGGGACCCGGCTCGAAATGGTGCGCCTCCATTTGCTCGCCACCATTAATCCATATCTACAAAACCCATTTTTACCCGACCTACACCTCGGCTTCCATACCCGGGGGCTCACGTCTAACACCCCCTACAATGCCGACACCCACCGTCTACCCATCGGCGCCACCATTCTGTGGGTCCTCATCTTCTTCGCCCTCACCGTTCTCTACTTAATCTTGTAAAGGCAACTGTAAACAAAAGGTCTTCCCTTTACGCCCTTCGCGGCGCCAAAATTTGTTATACTCCCAGCATCCGAAAGCATCCATATATGGCGCCCCGTGCATAAATAAAGGTCTCACCATGTCATCTACATCGGCACCGGCAAAACCCCGTTATGTGAGCTATTCAACCCACTTGCGGCAAACGTTTGGCTGCCGAGTCCACAAGGTCTCAATCGATGCGGGCTTTACCTGCCCCAACCGCGACGGCAGCGTCACCACTGGCGGCTGTATTTACTGTAACAACACCAGCTTCAGTCCTGGCAACCGTCGCCTGTCCGTCACCGAGCAATTGGAAAACGGCAAAGCCTTTTTGGAGCGGCGCTACGGCGCGAAAAAATTTATTGCCTACTTCCAAGCCTACACCAACACCTATGCCGATATCGCCTCTCTCAAAGACCTCTACGACGAAGCACTCGCCTGCGATGACATCGTTGGCCTATCCATTGGCACACGTCCTGACTGCGTCCCCGACACCGTGCTCGACCTCCTCGCCGCCTACGCCTCACGCACCTATGTTTGGCTTGAACTCGGCCTCGAATCTGGGCACGATCAAACCCTTGCACTCATCAATCGCGGCCATAGCGTCGCCACCTTTAACGACGCCGTCAGCCGGGCCCGCCTGCGCAACCTCAACCTCTGTGCCCACCTCATCCTCGGTCTCCCCGGGGAAACGCCGGACGATATGCGCGCCACGGTCCGTCACGTCGCCAAGTTGCGCCTCGACGCAGTCAAACTCCACCATCTTCACATTGTCCGGCAAACCATACTCGAAAAAATGTACCTCAAAGGTGAAGTCACTTTGCTCAGTCTCGACGCCTATGCCGCTCTCGTCGCCGACAGTCTTGAGCTGCTTCCCCCCGACACCATTATCATGCGCTTGATGGGCGATGCCCCTCGCGACATGCTCATCGCCCCCATGTGGTCCCAGGATAAACGAGCGGCACTCAACCGCATCGAGCAAGAACTCGAATGCCGCGACATTCACCAGGGCAGCGCTTATACCGGCGCCTTACGGCCCAGCTAAAACCCTTCGACCCGGTCGACATAGCGCTCACCCGCTTCGATACGAAGGGCGTGATGACTCATTCCTGCTAGGTGGGCAAAAAATATCCCAAAAGCAATACATTCAGATGTAAGAGCAAGAGCTTATTCCACGCCACAGCCGCATCAAACGCCTGCGCCACATCATCCATTTCGTCCCGCAATAAGCCCGCAAACGTCGTCTGTGCCAAGCTCATCGCCCCGATCATAAATTGCGGTGGAATTTTGCCGCCAGGCCCATGGGACCGATGGCTATGCGACAGGCTTACGGCTAATAGATAGTAGACAAAATCATGGGTCATCGCCGCCTCGGCCGTTTCGCGAAGCCAACGGGCGAGACTGTGCTTGCGCCGCTCCAATCGCTGCTCATCAGGGTTGCCCTCAGGGGTCAGAAAAAACTGCGCCGTGGAAGGAAATTGGAGGAAATGTTCGTAGAGCGCGGACGTAATGGCGTGTTCATGCTTGAGGATCATTGGAGCCGTCTGTCGGATAATCTTCACATCATCATCATTGAGCCCGGTAAAGGCCATAAGTTCATTGACAAAGCCCTCCATATCCGCCCCAGGATGCATGCGCGGCTGATCGATCATAGCATCTCCTTAGCTCAAGCGGCCAGCCCATCAGGTACTGGCCGCTTGAAAACTGAGCTTAGACGTAATTGTAGGTCTCAATCAGCTTTTCAATGGTAAAATCTGGCGATTGGCACGTCTTAATAATCCGCGCCTCATTTGCCGCGATCTTCGCCACCGCCTCGGGAATTTGGGCGGCAATCTCATGCGGAATCACTTGAGCGCCGTGCTTATCCGCATGGATGAGATCCCCCGGACGCACCACCATGCCGCCAACGCTGACCGGCACATCAATCGCAACCAAATGCACATAAGCATGTGACACCAACACCGTGCTGGCATAGAATTGGAAGTCCATTGCCCGCACTTCATCCATATCGCGAACGCCACCATTCGTCACCAAGCCGATACAACCCAACGCTTTATGAATATTGCCCTGGACCTCTCCCCAAAACGACCCCACGGGCTGGGGGTCGCTATCTTGCATCACCACCACACGCGGTCCCGGCGTCTCCGCCACTTTGCGCCACCAATCGGGACGCTCCACCGGTGCAGGCTTGGGCGGCTGGTGATTCGCTGCAATGATCGCCGTACACGCATATCCCACCATCGCGCCCATATCGGGAAACATGCAGCGGATACTCCCATCCATAAATCCGGTATTACGCGGCTGGATGTCAAATACTTCAATTGCATTGGCGACAGTTGGAGCGTCGAATTGCCGCAAGGTCTCCAGCAACTCCGGGGGGTGAGTCTTGGCCATCGTAATCCTCTCTCCAAAAAAATTGAACACCACATGAAATGAAAAAAATCAAAGCGCGTGCCTCATCGTAATGGATGACACGAGCCCCAGTCGGCAGTAGCATACCGCTCCTTCGCATCCGTGTCCATCGTCAGCCAGTATGTCCGGGATCGATATCACATGCGTTTCCCATCAAGTTTTCCCCAAACCTATCCGATACGTTGTTTCAGGTAGCAGTTAGGAACTGCTATCGACTCTTCTCCTCTGCGCACCATGCCTCTGGAAGTTCTGCTTTCAGGGGCATGGAAAAATCAACACAATACCCCAATTACAAGTACATGTCGCAGTAAGGAAGGTATTCAATGCCTTTGCCACCTGAATTACTTGAAGAACCGGAAGAAACAACCGTCATTGGCGATGTCGATGCGTTTATGGACTACATCGTTAGCGGTCAAGCCGAAAGAGATTGGCACGAACGAATTGCCCTGCGACTTCGAGAACTTGAAGAACTTTTTTAATCGTCTTGACATACTTAGACAATATAATCTTTAAAGATCGCTAACAGATTTATATAATTCAACTTAACCTGTATAGAAGCATCGTGCCTACGGACATATCTACATGTTCCTAAGGCACGATGCACTTTTTTCGACGACCTACTCTCCTCATGCTTTTTCATCATCTGCCTCCAAGAAGATATCCTTCCCTTGACACCATAACACCGCCGTGTATCATAATTTCAAAAATTCCATAAATGGCCTATGCAATTCCCACAACTTGTCGGGGACAAAATCGACTTGCAGCAAACTGCCTCCCCCCTCCTGAAGCGTCATGACTTGGGGGCAACGGTGCAAACACCGGTCGATGCAGGTAGCCTGAGATCAACCTGGGAGCCAAGCGGTATGACGGAGAGCACAATTGATTTATCGAGCGATACGGCCACCTGCCCGACACCTGAAATGCGACGCTCAATGGCGGAAGCACCGGTTGGCGACGAGCAAAAAGGCGAAGACCCAACGGTCAACCTCCTACAAGAAAAAACCGCCAACTTACTCGGCAAAGAAATGGCCATATTTCTACCCTCCAGCACGATGTCAAATGAAATTGCCTTTAAGGTCCATACCCGCCCCGGCGACGAAATCATGATGGAGCAAAGCTCCCATCCCATTCATTTTGAGGCGGGGGGACCGGCCTTCCACTCGGGTGCGATGATCTATCCCATTGCTGGGCATCGAGGCTTGTTTCAACCCGGTCAACTCGAAGCCGCCATTCGACCGGATGCCCCCCATTTTCCACGCAGCCGCCTCGTCTCCTTGGAAAACACGCACAATATGGGGGGAGGCGCGATCTGGCCCATTGACCAGCTAGAATCGGTCTGTGCCACAGCTCGCCAGCATGGCCTGTCCCTGCACTTAGATGGTGCCCGGCTCCTCAACGCGGTCGTAGCCAGCGGCATTCCTGCCGCGCGCTATGCAGCGCCATTTGACTCTGTCTGCCTTTGTTTGTCCAAAGGATTGGGCGCACCCGTGGGCTCCGTCCTCGCCGGTTCACACGATTTTATTCGGGAAGCCCGGCGCTATAAACATCTCTTTGGCGGGGCGATGCGGCAAGCGGGAATCATTGCGGCTGGCGGAGTCTATGCGCTTGACCACCATATCGAGCGCTTAGCGGAAGATCATGCAAATGCCACCTTGCTGGCCGAGGGTTTGTCGTCTATGACCGGTGTCGACATACGTGCTGAAGACGTCGAGACCAATATCATTTTCTTTGAGCTCACCCCGGAAGCGCCGGTCACCGCACCCGTCTTTGTGGAACGACTGGAACAGCGTGGGGTACGGATGATCGCCATGGGTCCATCACGCATTCGCGCCGTCACACATCTCGACGTCTCACGGCAAGGTATTGAAATGGCGCTCGATGTCATCCGGAATGTCTTACAGGGATAAGCGACACCCCTCCTCGTTTTCTCCCGAAGGGGTTGAGATTGTGCAGGCTGATATCTCTTGCGAGGAGGTCACTCATGAGGATCTCCCCGATGTGGCACCCGGTCCATGGCCGGGTGCCAGATGACGTTTAGCTCAGAAGCTTGGCATACTGATCGAGCATTGGCAAAATTGTGTCGCTACGCTCGGAAGGCAGCCGCAGGATGCAACGCGTCACCCCGGCTTCCCGGTAGGTATCAAGCGTTTTAGCGTCGTCGTCCACGCCGAACACAGACACCGAAATCGTCTCCATCGCACGACCGGCTTTGGCCGCCCGCTCTTTGAGTTCGGCCATGCCCTGAATCACTAGCTCGGGTTGCCGGTTGCGGGGAAACCAGCCCTCACAATAATCCACGACGCGCTGCAGCGTATAGGCAGACTCTCCCCCCAGCAGCACCGGTGGATGCGGATTTTGGGCGGGCTTGGGCCAACACCAAACCGGGTCAAAATTGACAAACTCACCATGGAACTCAGCCTCGTCCTCAGTCCAAATTTTCTTCATGGCTCGGACTTGCTCACCCATCTTTTTAAAACGCGTTTTGAACGTCGTCCCATGATGCTCCATCTCTTCCGCATTCCAGCCGCCGCCAATGCCGAACAAAAAACGGCCGCCCGACAGCCGATCGAGGCTCGCAACCTCTTTAGCCATGGCAATGGTATCGCGCTCGATGACTAAGCAAATTCCAGTGCCGAGCTTCAAGTTTTTGGTCACTGCGGCGGCATACATAAGCGAGACAAAAGGATCGTACGTGTGGTAGTACTCTTCCGGCAAGACATCGCCACCTGGCCATGCCGAACGGCGGCTGGTGGGAATGTGGGTGTGCTCAGGAACCCAGAGGGATTCAAACCCGCGGGCTTCCGTCTCCCGGGCCAGCTCGTCAATTTGAATGGCGTAGTCCGTGGCAAACATACAGACGCCGAGTTCCATCGTCGATTTCCTCCTGGTGTAATATTCGAATTGAGATGCAACCAAACCGGTCAGCAGCTTACCAGGAATCTGACGCCAGGTACATCACGAGTCCATCTCCTCCCACGCCTTTTCACACGTCTTGCGGATGGTGTCGTAGGCAAAACCCCGGCGGCCCAAAAAACCGGTGACTTTTTTCTGAAAGGCCACTTGCTCCAAGCCGCGCCAGCGATGAATTTTTCCTTCAATGGCCGCCCAGGCGGAGGTCTCTTCATCCAAATCCGTCAAGACATCGTCGATGATCTCACGCTCAACCCCTTTTTGCCGCAGTTCGTGCGACAAACCGCGAGCCCCGCGCGGCTGCAGGCGCTCGCGATGGTTGAGCCAAGAGCGGGCAAACGCTTCGTCGTCGATATAGCGATTGGCCACCAAACGCGCGATGGCGGCATCAATGGCCTCTGCTGCATAACCTTTTTGGCGTAGATGGCGCTCGATCTCCAGTCGGCTGCGCGGACGATAGCCCAAGAAACGCAGCGCGTTGTGATAAGCGCGTAGAACGTCATCCTCGCGTTCCAACCGTGCGATATCCGCCTGGCTGAGCTCTTGTCCCCGCTTCAGTCCCAGAGCGGCGTTGAGACCGAGAGAAAAGGCGTATTCGCCATCGAGAAAGACACTGACGCGCTCTTTATTCCGTTTTTGCACGCTCATAGCCGTAATCGTCTTTATCATGGCGTACCATCCACCTACTGGGCCACCTACTGGGCCACCTACTGGGCCACCTACTGGGCCACTTACTTGGCTTCGATCATCGCCCCGCAGTCTTCACATCGATACCGGGCAATGCCGTCGCTCACTTCCGCCACTTCATCAAAAGCGTACCGCTTTTTGCCGCGGCTCTCAAAACACTCCGGACAATAGCGCGAAGTTAGCTCGTCCGCCTGGATGGTCAAATGACAATGCCGGCACCGCAGCCGGTTTTTCTGCTCGGGCAACAGCACGAGTTGGAGATGCCTGCAGGCACTCATAGCGATTTCCTGTACGTCTGAGTCAATAGCCTATGCTCTCAAAAAGTGGGTTGCATCCGCGCCGCGGCTGAAGCGAGATAGCAATGCGACTCGTGTTAACTTCTCCAACGGGAAGTCCCCTTGCGTGAGCTGGGGGATGAAAGTTGGTCGGCTCGAAGAGCCGAGGGCACTCAGTCAAGTTATGTCGTAGGCTAACTTTGTAAAGGTTGTTGACTCATATGGTACTTCCATATATACTTCCAGCCATTGAACCAGCTCTTTCAAAATTGGTTAGCCGGTTGTGCATCAGAGGGATGCACGTAAAGGCCAATCCGACAAAGTTCTGATTGTTCGATACCACTTAGGCCCTCCTTCGGGAGGTGAGCTTTTGTCGGTACGAGACCAGGGCATGGGTCTCTGGAAGCACGGCTTCCTAGAAGCCCCCTCCGTAAGGTGGGGGAGATGTCACTATAGTACAAGTTGACCTGACTGCAATCTTTTTCCCCGGATTTTCCCGATTCGGAGAGCAGGCGGACCATCACTCGCCAACCACAACCGGCGATTTACCACACGAGCTTACCATTCGAAAGTCCTTGACAAGACTTATGCTCAGAAGTAGTATAATACTATCTTGAGCGATTAAAAGTCACGGCGTAAAACGCTGTATTTTTTAAACTCCCTATATACTCAAAATGAGTATAAGGAGATCATCTCATGCCTACATCGTCCCAGGTCTATGATGTCATCGTCATTGGTAGCGGGGTTGCCGGACTTAGTGTGGCCCTGAGTTTGCCGGGCTATCGCGTTCTGTTGGTCACCAAAACCCAGTTGGGCGCCGGGAGCAGTCAGTGGGCTCAAGGCGGGGTTGCGGCGGCGATGGGAGAAGGCGATTCCCCTGCCTTGCATGCGCGCGACACCCTCGCGGTGAGTGGCGACATTGCGAATGCGGACGCGGTGTCGATGCTGACCCAGATGGGTCCCGATTGCATGCGTCGACTCATGGCCCTGGGCGTGCAGTTTGATCGTGACCAGGGCAATCTGTGCCTAGGGCGTGAGGCGGCGCACAGCCGTCCCCGCATCTTACACGCCCAGGGAGACGCCACTGGCGCCGAACTCATCCGGGCGCTCACGCTGGCAGTCCGCCACATCGCTGGGATTGACATCGCCGAGATGTGCGATGTCGAAGACCTGGTCATCCACCATGGCCGCGTCACGGGGGTGATCGCTCGACAGGGCGCTGAGCGCCGCCTCTATGGCGCTCCAGCGGTGGTCCTGGCAACCGGCGGTATTGGGCAGCTCTACCGTTATACGACGAATCCGCCCGAGGCGACCGCCGATGGTCTCGCGTTAGCGGCACGGGCCGGGGCGCATTTGGCGAATATCGAATTTGTACAATTTCACCCCACCGCTCTCGCGGCCGCTAGCGACCCGTTGCCCCTGCTCACGGAAGCGCTGCGCGGGGCCGGCGCGCTTTTAGTCAATGAGGTGGACGAGCGTTTCATGCTCGCCGAGCATGAGGCAGCCGAACTGGCGCCGCGCGATGTGGTAGCCCGTGCCGTTTGGCGCCAGTTACAAACGGGACATACCGCCTTTCTCGATGGCCGTGAAGCCATCGGCACGCGCTTTCCCGATCACTTCCCCACAGTGTTTGCGTTTTGCCAAAAGTATGGTTTAGACCCTCGATCAGATCGACTTCCCATCGCCCCAGCCGCGCACTATCACATGGGAGGCGTAGCGGTGGATCTCCTGGGGCGGACATCTGTCTCCGGCTTGTGGGCCTGCGGAGAAGTGGCGTGTACAGGCGTGCACGGAGCCAATCGCCTCGCCAGTAACTCCCTGCTGGAAGGGCTGGTTTTTGCCAAACGGGTCGGCCAGGATCTGAGGTGTTTCCTTCGCTCTCAATATACCTCTGTCCCTTCCGACCTGCGTCTGACGGATACAGACCCGAGGTCGTGGCCAGAGAGTGCAGACGACAGGGTCATCAGCCAAATCCGGAACCTCATGTGGGCCCATGCCGGTCTTGTCCGTACCGAGTCGGGGCTGGTCGAGGCGATTGAGCAGTTACATGAATTGGACATGGCGGCCGCGGTCCAGACACAGAGAGGGAAAAATATGCTGACTGTGGCACAACTCATTGCCATGGCCGCGCTGGCGCGGGAGGAAAGCCGCGGCGCACATTTCCGCGCCGACTATCCTGATGCGGTAGAGGCGTGGGCACAGGGCTCAGTCTGGACGCTGAAAGCGCTTGAGTCTGAGAAGGCAAATATGTTACGAGAGGCGGTCGCAATTTAACCCTACAACCCGAATCGTTTCCCGTCCCTGGCGGCGATCCATCTGAGTAGGTACCCAGACAGGGCGGGACGTCATATCCCGATCAATTGACAATACCTTCACACCAATTCCCCCTATGCACCCACCCTCATCTTCTGCTATCGTCATAGCCATCTATGACCCCAATGCACAGACTTCACTTGGGAGACAATCATGCTATACGAAGCAGAACGCGGAGACATTTCCATTGCCGTGGTCGGCGATGCCATGCTGTCGAGGCGTATGCAGGCCTTTCGCGAACCACATTTTCTCAAGCTGGTGGAGCTGATCCGGGAGGCGGATGTCAGTATTGCCAATCTGGAATTTCTCTTCCACGACTACGAGCACTCGTGGCAGTGGACGCACGGCACCTACACCCGCTCCGACCCCAAGAATCTTAAAGAACTCAAATGGATGGGATTTGACGGTGTGTTTACCGCCAACAATCACGCCTTTGATTTCTCCGAAGGCGGTTTTCTCCAGACCCTGAAACATCTCGACCGCATGGACATCCCCCACGCGGGCGGTGGCATCGATCTGGATCATGCCCGCGCCCCGGCGTATATCGATTCGCCCAATGGCCGCGTGGCGCTGATGTCGGCCACGAGCACGTATTACGAAATTTCACGTGCCGGACAGGGACGGCCAGATTTTCCGGGACGGCCTGGCGTGAACGTCCTGCGCCATAAGCAGGTGCACCATGTGCCGCCGGATATCTACGATGCCCTAAATAAGACCAAAGACGGCCTGGGTTATACGGAGCAAGAGGCCAACCGGGCGCGATTCGGTTTTCAGGGGCGCCATGAGGATCTCGATCCGCGCTCGGCGATGAAATTTTTAGACCGCGAGTTCCGCCTGGGGGACGATTTTAAGGTCGAGACTGCCGCCAACAAAGAAGATATGGAAGGCATCAGCAACTGGATACGGGGCGCGCAGCAGCAGTCCGACTGGGTCGTCTATGGCTTGCACTGCCACGAGAGCGGAGAAACCGGGGCGTATCACGGCGGCTCCAAAACCACCCCGCCGGATTTTCTGGTGGAGTTTGCCCATTGGACCCTGGATCAGGGCTGCGATGTGTTTGCCGGCCATGGCCCGCATTTCTTGCGCGGCATTGAAATCTACCAGGGCAAGCCGATTTTCTACAGTCTGGGGAATTTTATTTTCCAGAATGAGTCCGTGGCCTGGGTACCGCCGGGCGGATACAATAATTTCGGCCTGGGTTATGAGAACACGCCGGGCGATTTCTTTACTGCCCGTTCGGAAGCTGGCAAGCGCGGTTTTCCGGCCGATCCGGTATTCTGGCAGAGTGTGGTGGCAGTATGCCACTATAAATCTAAGGTGTTAAAAGAGGTCAAACTCTACCCCATTGACATGGGATTTGGCCACCCGATTCCGCAACGCGGCCGGCCGGTGTTGGCCGAAAGCCAGGTGGCGCACGACATCTTGACCTGGTTGCAAACCTTGTCCGAGCCGTTTGGCACCAAGATTGACATCGACGGGACAGTGGGCACGATCCGTCTCTAAATCGAGCCCGTCATGGTGACGGCTGGCTCAAACCGTCACCCCCGCTACTGGGTTCGAATCCCCACCACCGCCATCATGCCGGGCTTGAGCAAACCGTCGCTATTGTCCACCGCAATTTTCACCGGCAGGCGCTGGGTCACTTTGATGAAATGCGCCGAGGCGCTGCCCGCCGGGATGATGGCAAACTCCGAGCGAGTGGCCGCGCCAATCTGAATCACCTTGCCTTCGTATTTACGCTGTGAGTAGGCATCGATATCCAGCTCCACACTCTGGCCAATGTGCACCTTGCCGATGTAGGTCTCTTCGATATTCGCCTGCACCCACACATCTTGTGGATCATTCACGATCGCAATGGCTTGGCCGGATCGCACGTGCTCGCCAGGGTCGGCGATGACTTGGCTCACCACCCCATCAATGGGGCTGACAATAACGGTTTCGTCCAGTTCCATACTCGCCAAGGCGAGTTCGGCTTGCGCTTGTTTGACCTTGGCTTCAAGGGTCTTGGCGACCTCTTCCTTCATCCTCACCCGCTTTTGTTCAGCCACCGCCAGGTGTTGGAGGGCAGCCGATTCTTTGACTCGGCCCTGTTGCGTGCGCACATTGGTCCGCAGCAATTGCACCCGGCGGCTTTCGACCTCGGTCCGAGCTAGCGACGCATGACTTTTGTTGAGCGCTTCTTGCGCAGTTTGAAAACGCGCTACGGCCTGGTCGTATGCAGCCACCGATTGATCGCGTTGTTCTTCCGCAATAATGCCGTCTTCAAACAACTGATTGGCACGTTTGAGCTCCGACGATGCCATGTCTTGGTTGACCTTAGCGCTTTGCAGTTGTGCCCTCGCCTCTTGCACCGCGGCTTCTTTTTCTCGCAACTCGGCCTTCCCCCGCTGACTTTCAAGCCCTGCCGCTGTTTGTGCTTCGTCCAACTGACTTTGGGAGGCCCCCAGCACCGCCTCGGAGCGTTCGATTTGGCCCTTGGTGACAGCCCGTTCTAAATCCAATTCCAACAAGGCACTGGACAATTGACTTTGCGCCGCTTCCAATGCCGCTTCTCGCAGAGCCACGCGAGCCTGAAAATCACCTTGCTGCAGGCGCGCGATGACCTCACCGCGTTTGATAGGCTGGCCGTCTTCGACCCCGACTTCTAGCAGACGTCCCGACACGCGGGAGCTGACGGTGATCAGAGTGCCCTTGACCCGTGCATCGTCCGTGGAGACGTGGCTCAGAGAGTACAACCACCCATCAACGACGAAATACCCTCCAACAAACACCACCAGAATAATCAGAGGGGCGAGAAACATCCATTTCTTAGATTTTCTGGGTGCTAATTCAGGATGATCTAACTCGTCGCCCGCTGCTGCCATCGCATTATCCTTCTCGCTTCCACTCTAGACAGGGGAGATATGGCGACGATTATAGCATGCTTTGCCTCGATCATCTCCGGGCCAGGGCTGTCAGCAAGCGTTCGTGAATATTGTCAAAGCCGCCATTGGACATCACGATCACCACGTCACCAGGACGCGTATCGCGGCAGAGCTGGTCAATAATCCCACCGGTGTCGGCATAGAAATCTGCTCCTGAAATGTGGTCGCGGAGTGCCTCGACAATGGCTTCGGGCGATAGCCGCTCCATGGGTGGTAAGGACTCTTTGCGATGGATATCCGACAGGATCACGCAATCCGCACCTTGCAAGGCCTGAATGTATTCTTGTTGAAACACATTGCGCCGGCTCGTAGCGGTGCGCGGCTCAAACACGGCCCAGATGCGCTGGCCGGGATAGGCCTGGCGCACCCCTTCTAAGGTCACCTGCACGGCCGTAGGGTGATGGGCAAAGTCGTCGATGACCGTCACGTCTCCCACCGTGCCCCGAACTTCGAGGCGGCGTTTGATATGGGCATAGGTAGCCAGACCGGAGGCAATTTGCATCGGGGTCAGTCCCAGGTGGTGGGCCACTGCGATGGTGGCCAGGACATTTTGTACGTTGTGCGGACCGTAGAGCGGCACGCGAAATTGGCCATAGAGTTGCTGTCGGTGGGAGACGGTGAGCGCCGTGCCCTCGGGGCTGCTGGTGTAGGTCTCGGCACGCCAATCGGCTCCGGGCTCTATGCCGTATGTCTGAACTGCGGACGCGACCGGGTGGTGGGCAATGACCTCCCGGACCTGATGGTGATCGGCACACGCGACCAAACAGCCTGCAACCGGCATGAGGTCGAGAAAGCGCACAAACGCCGACCGCACATGCTCGAAATCCCGGTAGATATCGGCGTGATCGAACTCCATGGAAGTCAGCACCGCGGTGCGGGGTCGGTAGTGTAAAAATTTCGGCCCTTTATCAAAATATGCACTGTCGTACTCATCTCCTTCAATCACCATATGCGCGCCATCGCCAAGCCGAAATGTGCTGTCAAAATTGCGCATCACCGCACCTACAAACACGTTCGGATCGCACTCGGCCTGGGTGAGCACCCAGGCGATAAGCGCGGTAGTGGTGCTTTTGCCATGCGTGCCGGTGACCACGACACCATGCCGGTCTTGAATGAAAAAACGCGCCAGGGCTTGGGGAAACGACATCGTCGGAATGCCCGCCTCTCGCGTGGCCGTAGCTTCGGCGTTGTCCCGCGTGACCACGTTGCCGACCACCACGAGATCCGGGCGCGGGTCGAGATGCCCGGCGTTAAAACCTGCATAAATCGGAATGCCCCACGCCTCGAGCTGAGTGGACATCGGCGGATAGACATGCTGATCCGAGCCGGTGACATGATAACCTCGGGCTTTGAGCATACCCGCCAGGCTGCCCATGGCCGTGCCGCAACAGGCGACGAGATGAATGTGATGAGGTGCTTCGGGGATCAAGGTGGTGCAACTCCTACTGCCTGCATGGCTAAATTGTGAACCTCGGGCCGCAACCGCTGAATGCCAGTGGCCTCGCGGCTCGGATGCACTCGGTTGGTGCACAGGACCACGATTACGTCCTGATCCGGATCAATCCATAGACTGGTGCCGGTAAACCCCAAGTGCCCAATAGACCGCGGGGAAAAATAATCCCCTGCAGTCGAGCCCACGGCACTGGGAGTGTCCCAGCCGATGGCCCGAGTGCTCCCGGCCGGCACTGGCTGGCGCTGCCAGCTCTGCAGCAGCAAATCCGAGGGCAACCACGACCGGCAACCGGCGGCAGTATCGAGCAGAGCCTGAGCAAATTGCCAGACCGCCTTGGCAGTGGCAAACAGACCGGCATGACCGGCCACCCCACCCAGAGCCCAGGCATTTTCATCATCGACTTCGCCCACTAGGACGCGACCGCGCCAGCCACAGGCTTCGGTAGCAGCATACGCGTCGGGCCGATCGGGAAGCGGCGAAGGGCCGCCGAGGGGACGATAGGCGATCGGGGCGAGGCCGAGGGGCCGGGCGACTTTGTCGAGGAATAAGGTGGATAAAGGCTGACCGTACTGGCGTTCGAGGAGGCAGCCCAGCAGCATGAAACCGAGGTCACTGTAGCGCACTTGCGTACCGGGCGGATAGGCTAACGGCTGGGCCAAAATACATAGCGCGGCCTGGGCACGGCGTGCTTCAGCAGCGCTGCCGTGGTCCTCGGGCGAGACGGGCGACAGCGTCTCGTACAATGGATGCCAGGCTTTGAAACCGCCGGTATGGGTGGTGAGCTGCCGCAGTGTCACCCCACCTGACTCAGATGGCACAGCACGACCCCAATCAAAAAAATCGAGGCGGTCGTCGAGGCGGCAAATCCCCTCGTGGTGGGCGCACAAGATCAGAGAGGTGGTGGCAACCACTTTGGTGAGAGAAGCGAGGTCAAAGATCGTCTCGAGGTGCATGGGTCGCCGGTCCGGTGTCGTGGCGGCAGCACCATAGGCGTGATGCCAAACGAGTTGACCGCGATGGCCAACACAAATCACTGCGCCAGGAACAAGACCGTCGACAATCGCTTGCTGCAGATAGGTATCGAGACGATCCATCACACAACTCTAGGTATTTGAAGATGGATGAACCGGAGCTTCGCACAGCACCAGTTGATGGTCGCGAATCGCCGCCTGCGTGCCAAGTGGCAAGGTCATCGACTGCGGGCAGTGCCCTGCCCGCAAGCCGTAAAGCACTGGCACCTCGAGGTCTCCGAGCACATCTGTAATCACCTCCACCACGCCATAGGAACAGTCGCGATCGGCGGCCATCGGTTCGATCTCCCCGAACACCACGCCGCGAACGTTTTCAAACACGCCAGCGAGTTTCAAATACGTAAGCATACGGTCAATGGCATAATACCGCTCGCCGCGATCTTCCAAAAAGAGAATGGTATCGCGTGTCTCAGGCTGAAAGGGCGTACCGATCGCACAGACAAACAGCGACAGGCACCCGCCGATGAGCCGTCCCGCAGCCTCGCCGGGGTGTACAATGGTGAGATCGCCAGGCGGCAGTTGCATGGCTGCCACATTGCCGGTGACCAGCCCCATCAGTTGGGATGCTACCTCGGGTGCCAGATCGCGCTTGAGATCGCCCGCCACGACCGGACCATGCAGGGTGACCAGCCCACAGCGCTGATAAAAATAAATCAGCAAACTGGTCACGTCGCTGTAGCCCAAAAACAGTTTCGGATGCGCCATGATAAGATCGGGATCGAGATGCGGAATGAGGCGCTGCGAGCCATACCCGCCACGGCCGCAAAAAATCGCGTGGATGTTCGGGTCGGCAAACATGGCATGCAACTCCTCTGCACGCGCTGTGTCCGAACCGGCGAGATAGCGCTCGGCGTCAAAGATGCGCGGCGTGTAGTGGACCCTAAACCCGAGGGCTTCAAGTGCGGCGGCGCCTTCGAGAAGCGCCTCGCGCTCCACCGGGCTGGCTGGAGCGATTAAGCCGATACAGTCTCCGGTTTGCAGGGCTTGGGGATAGGTCAACGATGGCGCGGGCACGAGAATTCCTTATCTTGCTGGCAACGGCAATAGATGCTCAATTATAGCGGATTTTGTAAGGCTTTTCCTTGGTGGGGTGCTCTCTGGCTTCTCAATGAAACAAACGTCACCAGTCAGCGCCCAGCTGTATCCGCATCGATCCGGACTAAAACCACTGCCAAGCGCAAGATGAATAGGTTCATCTGGTGATGTCGTTCCCGATCAGGCCGATCAAAGGATTCTCACGGCAGGGGTAGCCACACGGTAAAGGTACTGCCCACGCCAGGGATGCTGTCGAGTTCAATCGTCCCACCATGAGCGTCAGCAATCGAGCGGGCGATGCACAGCCCGAGTCCCGACCCTTCCACATCGTACACACGCGCGTTGTCGCTGCGGTAGAAGCGATGAAACACCTGTTCTTGCTCTTCGGGTGAGAGCCCAATGCCGGTGTCCGTCACCCGAAGCGCCGCACGGTCGCAGCAGCGCTGCAACGAGAGCGTCACCCGACCGCCTGATGGGGTGTATTTAATGGCGTTATTGGTGAGGTTGAGCAACACGCGGCGGAGGCGCTCCGGGTCACCCTGTATAGCGATGGGCTCTATGGCGTCAAGTTGCAAACTCACCTGCTGATGGGCGGCTAAAATTTGAGTTTGATCATACACTTCTTGCACGAGTTGATGCAGCTCCACCGGCTGCTGGTCCATGCGCAGGACGCCCGCATCGGCTCGGGCCAGTAGCATGAGGCCATCCACCAGGACGGCGATGCGGTCAATCTCTTCGAGGGCACTGCGCATCGTCTGCTGATAGGCATCAGCTGAGCGCGGCGTGTGTAGTGCGACTTCCAATTCACCTTTTAAAATCGTCAATGGCGTTTGTAGTTCGTGAGAGGCATCGGCGCTAAATTGCCGGATTTGGCGAAACGCATCGTCCAGTCGGCTGAGCATGGCATTGAGCGTGTGCGCCAGCTGGTCGAGTTCGTCGCCGGTGCCGCTTTCGTCGAGACGCTCGTTGAGGCGGGCCGCACTGATGCGTTGTGCCGCCCGGGTCATCTGGGCCACCGGGGACAGGGCGCGATGCGCCAGGAGCCAGCCACCGCCACCGGCGAGGATGAGCGCAATCGGAAACACCAGAGCCAAAATACGCAAAAAATGCCGCCGGGTTTCGCAAAAGCTTTGCAGAGAAAAACCCACTTGGATGAGGTTGACGAGACGCCCGGATTGTAGGACGGGCTGGGTGAATAAGCGCACCGGAAAGTCGCCTAAGCCTTCGACGGTCTCCCAGGTGGGTAGGCCACGGGCGGCATTGGCCTGGGCTTCGGGACTCAGCGGTAGCGACCGGGTTGACCGGCGTTGCAGACGGGGGTCGCGGCGGCCTCGGGGATCGCGCATCTCAAAATACCGATCGAGTGGCGAGACGCCGAAAAAGCGCTGAAATAGCTCGTCGATGGCCGTGGGAAATAACGCTTCGGCTTCACGCCGGGCCTGTTGGCTGAGCACGCCTGCGATCTTTTCCAGGGCCGTGTCAATATCCTGCGCTAGGCTCTTGACCATGAGGCCATAGGTGACGCTGCCAAGAAGCAGCAAGGTCAGGGTTAAAAGACCCGTATACCACAACGTGAGACGCGTTCGGATGGAACGTCGTTTGAGCATCACGGCGCTTGCAACACATAACCGGCGCCGCGCACCGTCCGAATCAGTTTTGGCTCGCGGTCGGCGTCGATTTTTTTACGCAGATAATTCACATACACGTCAATCACATTGGTCGAGGTATCGAAGTGGTAGTCCCACACGTGTTCCGCGATCATCGTGCGGGTGAGCACGCGCCCCGGGTTGCGCATGAAATAGTCTAATAACGTAAATTCACGCGGCGTGAGTTCGACCGTTTCACCGTCTCGCGTCACCGTGCGCCGAGCCGGGTCCAGGGTCACATCGGCGATTTGCAACACCGGCGGCGCCGTGTCTGCATGCCGCCGCAATAGGGCGCGGACTCTGGCTACGAGTTCCTCAAAAGCAAAGGGTTTGGTGAGATAATCGTCCGCCCCGGCGTCCAATCCCAGGACTTTATCCTCGATATTGGCACGCACGGTGAGCAGTAAAATCGGCGTCTTAAGGTGGGCCTGCCGCACCGCCTGCAGCACTTCTAAGCCACCCTTCTTAGGCAGCGAGAGGTCCAGGATGATCAAGTCGTGCACGCGATCCAACGCCATGGCCAGACCCATCTCTCCATCGTGGGCCACATCCACGGCATGGCCTTCTTCGGTGAGACCTTGTTGAATGAAGTTGGCGACTTTTCGCTCATCTTCAACGACCAGAAGCCGCATGGCTACCTGTCCTCCAGATCATCACAGATCATGCATGGTAGAACATCCGGTGCGAATAAAATCAGAGAACGATAGATCGTCGTCCCTCTACATGTCAAGAGGATTGGAGAGCCCAGAGGCTTGGTTTTCCCGGCATGGGAGTGGCGAGGCGGTCCGCCAAATAGGAAGTTGCCCCCCTATGGATGCAGGTACGATGACGCCCGTATCCACAAGGGGGTGGGGGATTGCAGTTGACGAGACTACTTCTCAGCCAGCTCCGGACGGAACGTAATCCCGGCCTCCGTCATGGCTTCCATCTGCTGGTTCCAGAATTCCAATTGGCGTTTTTTACGCCGCCGTTTGGTAATCTTATTCCAATGGTCTGCCGCCTCGTCGAGCGCCTGTTGAGCAGTCATACTCTTTTGCAAGCCACGAGTGATCATCTCCGCCAGTCGGCGGCGATATTCCAAACCACCCGGGATCTGGATACCCGGGACCGTATAAGGAAAGCTGTCTTTAATGGCGGCCAGATATTCCTCCGCCCCCGGCCAAGCCGCGCCGAACTCTTCGGACGTCAGATGTGACGTGCGCCATGGGTCCATCAACGTCTTGGGATGCATGACAATCTTCAGGCTCTGTTGAGGAGATAACACAAAGGCCAGCACGACTGCCGTGGCATCCTTCTTGTCGGAGTATTTGGAAATGGCGAATGAGCGTCCCCCCGTATTGGGCACGGTCCGCAAAATCTTGCCATCAGGGGTTTTATTCCCTGGCAACACGCTGTAGCCGGCCTTGTCGACAATCAGCGACTGATTGGCATCACCGACGCGCTTGCCCGTGCTGGTCCAGGACACGAGCATCGGTACTTCGCCCTTGATCAACATCGTTTTGGGCTCTTCCGATTCGAACAGCAGCACCCCCGGCGGATAATACTGGACGGTATCGATGAGTTCCTGCAAGGCGCGAACGCCTGGCTTCGAATTGATCAGGGGGTTTAAGTCCTTATCAAAATACTGCCCCCCATAAGAAAAGAAACGCTGTTGCCACCAATAAAAGGAGTAGGGGTTCTCCTTCAGCGAGGCCCCCGCGCCAAAGAGCTTTTTATCGCTGCCATCCCAGCCCCAGCCGTTGAAGAACTTGGCCATGTCGTCCCACTGCGTCCAGGTCTGTGGCGGCGCCAGCTCATAGCCGAACTGGTCCTTGAACTTAGCTTTGTTTTCCGGCCGCGTGAAGGCGACTTTATTGTAAAACATGATGTGGATATCGCCATCGAGCGGCATGGCATAGAGTTCGCCACCCCAGTACATATTGGTTTTTCTGTACGCCTCGGCAATATCGTCCAGGTCCAGCTCAAGCCCCAGCTTTTTGATATAGGGTTCGAGGGGTTCAAAATGCCGCGCATAATCGGCAAAATCAGTGGGGTTGAACATAATGAGGTCCCAAGGGCTACGGCCGTTGGTGAACTCTAAAAGCGTTTTCGTGGCAAACGCATCTCCCGGGATGACCTCCACCTCGAGTGAGATGCCATGTTCAGCCTTTAACGCATCTGCCACCATTTCCATGGCGAACTTCACGTACTCGGCGTTGACCACGATCTTGACAGTGGTGCCATCAAAAGGTTTGTCTGCCGCAGAGGCACCACCAACGAGGCCCAGTATGATGATGAGTACGGCCAGGACACGGCCCAAACGAATGGCATTCCAAGTGTTGGACATCACGTTTTCTCCTCCTTCGTTACCAAATTGCTAGATCTCAACCTTTGACCGCGCCTAAGGACAACCCTTTGACTAAGTAACGTTGCAAAGCAAACGCTACAAAAAAGGCGGGCAGAATGCCGAGCACCACCGAGGCGGTGGCCTCTCCAAAAAAGGCATCGGTGGGGGAACCTGACGTGTAGGACGCGACCAACACCATCATCGTCTTGGTCTCGGCCCCGGTCAGCAGGATCGCAAAGAGAAACTCGTTCCACGTATTGATGAAGGCGAACAGGGCCACCACCGCGAGGCCAGGTAAAATCACCGGGAGGACCACCCGCAAGAGCGCTTGCAGGTAGGAACACCCATCGATCATCGCCGCTTCTTCAATTTCGCGAGGCACGTCGCGGATAAATCCAATCAAGAGCCAGACCGCGAACGGGATATAGAAGACAGTGTACAACAGAATGAGTCCAAAGTAATTGTTGGTAAAGCCAATTTGGCGGTAGATGACGTAAATCGGGATCACCAACGCGATGGCCGGCAAGGTCCGCAGCAAGAGCAAAAAGTTGGTAAACCACGAGCCACCAAAATGGAACCGCGCGATGCTGTACGCGGTAGGTACACTGAAAAACAGCGCCGCGAACATACTGAGCCCCGAGATCATCAGGCTGTTGTAAAGATACAATCCGCCATTGCCACGCGTAAATAGACCATAATAGTGGCGCAGCGACGGCTCCGCCGGAATCCATACGGGCGGAAAGTTGAAATAATCCTCATTGCCCTTGAGTGACGTGGTCAGGATCCAGACAAACGGCATGAGAAAGAACATGAGGGCGACGATGACGCCAGCATAGGTTAACACCATGCCGGTATGCCGGCGCACCCGATAGAATTGAGCGGATTTGGTCATGCTTCGACATCCTTCTGAAAACGCGACACCCATTGGAAGATCCAGGTCAGGATGAAGACCCCGAGGACAATAATATACGAGAGGGTCGAGGCATAACTAATCCTGAAATCCGTAAACCCGCGCAGATAGGTATTGAAAGCAATAGTCTGAGTCGAACCGCCCGGCCCGCCAAAGGTCAAGAGGTACACCAAACCGAAAATCTTGGTCAGGTCGATCATGCGGATCAGCAGGGCCACGATCATGGTGAATTTGAGTAACGGCAGCGTAATGTACAAGAACTTCTTCCACGGCGAGGCGCCATCCACTTCTGCTGACTCATAGAGCTCTTGCGGGATCGCCTGGAGACCGGCGAGCAAAACGATCATAATGAATGAGGTGTGGTGCCAAATCTCCACCGCGACAATTGACGATATCGCGATCGCAGGCGTGGCGAACCAATCGAAATAGACATCCAGAATGCCGACTTGCCGCAGGAGATTGTTGACCCCGCCGTACTTCACGCCGAGCAACATGCGCCAGGCCATCGCGGCGGAGACGGGGGACACCATGGCCGGGATAATCAACAAACTGGTAAACACGGCCCGCCCGCGTCCAATCCGGTTGAGCAGCAAGGCAATACCGAGCCCGAGCAAGAGCTGTCCGGTCAGAGCGGGAAAAATAATCAGAAAGGTAATCACCCACGAATGCCAAAAGTCCGGATCGTCCGTGAAGGCTTCCACATAGTTGTCAAGCCCGACAAACTCTGCCGGTGGCCCGATCGCCAAATCGTAATTGACCAAGGTGAGATAGAGCGAATAAATGAGGGGCACGATAATAAATGCCACGATGAGAAACAACCCCGGGGAAGCAAAGAAAAAGGCGTCACGCTGGTTGTAAAGCTGGCGCCGAGGGCGCACCCGGCCCCTGTCCCGAGCCGACTGAAGTAAGTCGGCTTGACCCGGTAACGGGATTGACGGCTCTTCTACTCTTGTCTTCACCACGGCACTTCCCCTTCTTGGTGCAACGAGGCCTTCGATTTGACAGTCCCATTGCCTATCGTAAACAAGCTAAATTCAATAACGGCTAGAGCCTAATTATCATAGTCAATGGGACAGGTCAAAGTCAATGAGACATATTAAACGGCTTGCCAGGCTTTTCCCACGCCCTTATCGAGATAGCGGCGGCAGGTCGCGATCTCTCCGGCTAGTGATGCGCATGCCAGTGCTGAGCAATATCGATGCGGCGGCAACACCAGACGTTCACATGGCGCTGCACGTAATCGAGAAAACGCGCCAGGCCGGCGGCTCGCCCTGGACGGCCCACGAGGCGGCAGTGCAGACCAATCGACATCATTTTGGGCGACATGTCGCCCTCGGCATAGAGCCTATCAAAGGTGTCGCGGAGATAGGTGAAAAACTGCTCGCCGGCATTAAACCCCTGCGGCGTGGCAAAACGCATATCGTTGGCGTCCAAGGTGTAGGGAATGATCAGGTGTGGCCGGCCGTAGTCGTGATTGGCAGGTGTGTTTACCCTCTTCGTCCTTTTTTTATACGGCCCAATCTTTACCGTGATCCTACTGGCCTTCCAAGACCCGACCGGAGGGCTGACGTTTCCGATGCGCGGC
>Ga0214472_10001123_pt1 | contig 30730 bp, 35 predicted proteins | sample RVTome_6_FD_207662 | JGI IMG/M metagenome (GOLD analysis project Ga0214472, IMG submission 207662) | Soil microbial communities from uranium-contaminated site in the Upper Colorado River Basin, Wyoming, United States - RVT140D175 | ecosystem: Environmental > Terrestrial > Soil > Contaminated >...
CCGAACGCCACGTTCATGAGCTGCATGCCCCGGCAGATTGCGAGCGTCGGCATCTCGGATCGGTCCGCCTCGTGCAGCAGCTCGGCCTCGAGTACGTCGCGGTCGGGCTCCACCCCGTAGACCGAGGCATGGGGCTCCTGGCCGTACCTGGCCGGTTCCACGTCGCCCCCGCCCACCAGGAGCAGGGCGTCGAAGGGCCGCAGCAGCTCCTCGGGAAGCATGTCGTCGCCGGGCAGAAGCAGCGTGGGGCGCCCGCCGGCCCTCCGGATCGCGTCGACGTAGTTCTCGGGGACGCCGAACCCGCCGACCTGCCAGTGGGAGACCCTCCCGGGCGCTAGGTGGTACGCGACCACCGCGACCTGGGCCTTGGTCATCGCGACGCCCGCGATCCGCGGGCCACGTTCGCGAAGTGACGGAACACCTCCCGGCCCCGCTCCTCGTGGGCCGTCATGAACTCCTTCGCCTCGGCGCGGATCTCGTCGGACGATTTGCCCCAGGCCGCTTTCAGGTCCATGAGCGCGTCCGCCTCGTCGAGCCACATCTCCAGCTCGGCCCCGTCGATCTCGAAGTGGAACTGGAGCCCCCAGGCCAGGTCGCCGACGCGGTAGGCCTGGAGCGGCACGTCCTCGCCGGTTGCGAGGAGGGTCCCCCCCGGCGGCAGCTCGAAGGTGTCCTCGTGCCAGTGGAAGACCCCGTCGCCGTCCGCGAACACCGAGAGCAGCGGGTCCTCCCTCGCCGCCGCGGTGGGGTGCACGGGCTCGAAGCCGACTTCCCGCTTCGGCGCCTTGACCACCGGCCGGTCCAGGGCGCGGGCCAGGATCTGCGCGCCGAGGCAGATCCCGAGGTACGGGACCCCCCGGTCGACGGCCTCCCGCGTGAGCTCCCGGTCATGCAGCAGGAACGGGTGCTCGTCGACCTCGTCGGCGTTGGCGGTGCCGCCGAACATCACGACGGCGGAGACCTCGCGGAGGTCCGGGAGCGCCTCCCCCGGGTCGATCGCGTTCACGATCCGCAGGTCGACCCCGGCGGCGTCGAGGGCCGAGACGGTCAGCCCGAACGTCTCGACCTGGTCGTTTCGGACCAGGAGCACCGGCCTCATGCGCCGAGTGTATCGGCGCCCGCCTCTCCTATCAGGCGGGCAGGGGCCGGCCGCCACCCGTCACGAGGGCGACGAGGAGCCCGAAGTCGGACGGGTCCGGGACGTGCAGCCTGTGCAGGATGCCCCACCGTCCGAAACCCTCGATCGACTGCTCGATCCGGTCCACCACCCGGATGCGCTCGAAGCGGATGACCCCGTTCGGCCCGCCCAGCGCCTCCGTCCCCCTGGCCAGGAGCCAGAGCGCGAGCGATCCGACCGCCAGGTACGCGATCGTGCGAGGGTCCCGGCCATAGAGCAGTCCGACCAAGGCGAGGAGCCCGAGCATGCCGGCCGTCAAGCGGAGGACGAGCCCGTGGGGGGTCCTGAGCTGGTAGACCAGCCGCGTCTCGGTCACCCCGACGAAGCCCTCGGCGTCGGGCCGTTGCCCGGGGTTGCCCACGCCGCGCACCGGAAGCTCCCGCGCCAGGCAGTGGGTCACGAACAGCAGCCGCTCATGGGGCCACCGGAAGGCGACGGAGCGGGCGAGGCTCTGTCGGATCTCGTGGTCTCCGTGGCGAAGGAACGACATGTAGAAGACCTCGGCGCCAAGCCGGTCTTCCTTTACCCCCGCTCGAAGTAGCGCTCGAGCTCCCAGTCGGTGACGGTCTGGTTGTCGAAGATGACCTGCTCCTGCCGGGCCGTGTTCAGCAGGTGCTCGAACACGAAGTCGCCGAAGGCCTCCCTGGCCACCTCGCTCCTCTCGAACGCGTCGATGGCCTCGTGCAGGGAGGAAGGCACCCGCGGGACGTCCTTGGCCTCGTAGGCGTTGCCCTGGAACACCTCGGGACGCTCGATCTTGTTGCGGAGGCCGTGCAGGCCTCCCGCGATCGTCGCCGCGTACCCCAGGTACGGGTTGACGTCGGCCCCGGGGATCCGGTTCTCGACCCGGTAGGACTTCTTGTGACCGACGATCCGGAACCCGGCGGTCCGGTTGTCGGGGCTCCACACGATGGCCGTGGGGGCCCAGGACCCGAGCTGGTAGCGCTTGTAGGAGTTGACGAACGGGGCGAACATCCAGGCGAGGTCGTGGGCCGTGGCCATGAGCCCCCCCAGGAAGTACCGGAACGTGTCCGTCATGTGGTGGGGAGCGGCGTCGTCCCACATCAGGGATTCCGAGCCGTCCTCGTTCCACACGCTCGAGTGCACGTGGCAGGAGGAGCCTGCCTCGGCCATCGTCCACTTGGCCATGAAGGTGATGGCCGCACCATTCAGCGACGCGATCTCCTTCACCCCGTGCTTGTAGAGGGCATGGCGGTCGGCCGTCTCCAGGGCGTCCGCGTACACGATGTTGATCTCGTGCTGTCCCTTGCCGAACTCGCCCTTGGAGAACTCGATGGGGATGCCGGCGCCCACCATCCCGTTGCGGATCTGGCGGATGAGCCACTCGTCCTTGGTGGTCTGGAGCATGTGGTAGTCCATGATGTAGGTGGACGAGGGGCGGAGGTCCTGGTAGCGCTTGCCGGCCGCGTCCTCGTAGGACTCCTTGAAGAGATAGAACTCGAGCTCCGAGCCTCCCTTGAGGGCGAAACCGGCCTGCTTGGCCCGCTCGACCTGACGCTTCAGGATCTGACGAGGGGCCACCTCGACCGGCTCGTTGGTCTCCTCGTCGACGATGTCGCAGATCACCATGGCCGTCTTCTCGATCCACGGGACGAGCCGGAGGGTTGAGATGTCTGGGATCAGCTTGAAGTCGCCGTAGCCCGTCTCCCAGCTCGCGTACTTGTAGCCGGGCAGCGGTTCCATCTCCATGTCGATGGCAAGGAGGTACAGGCACGCATGCAGTCCCTCTTCCCCCAGAACGTCCTCGAGGAAGAAGTGGGGCAGGATCCTCTTGCCCATGAACCGGCCCTGAAGGTCGGTGAACATGCACAGGACCGTGTCGATCTCCCCGGCGTTCGCCATCTCCTCGAGGGTCTTCGCATCAAGGTTCCCCGACATCGGCTACCTCCTTCGCTCCGCGTGTACTGAATCGCATCGGTCCTCCCGAAGCAACTCGCCGTTTGCCACATGAGACGAAGGAGCGGTGGGCACGATGCCCACCGCTCCTGGATCGGTCGGTATATCCGGACTCCGGCTAGGTCCTGATCTCCTCGACGTGGGTCTTGCCGTACCCCTCCGTCTCCGGGTGGCCGTGCTCGCCCTTCGTCAGGGCGAACTCCTCCTCGGGCGAGAGGACCAGCCGGTGCCGCCCGGCGATCGCGAAGTACACGATGCCGACCAGGAAGTAGATGAGCGTCCCCACGACGCCCGGACGGTAGTCCGCGTTCGAGTACAGCGAGATCAGCGACACCAGCGCGATGACGCCGCCGATCGCCGCCCCCGGGATACCCACCAGGCTCCGGTAAGGACGGGTGATGTTCGGCAGCCTGATGCGGAGCATGATGAACGACAGGCACTGCATGAAGTACGAGATGACGGCGCCGAACACGGCCATGTACAGGAGCGAGCCGACGATCTTCCCGGCGAGCTCCCCCTCGGACTTCCCGAGCTGATAGATCAGGACCGCGAGCGCGTAGCCGACGACCGCCCCCGCGATCAGGGCGACGTGCGGGGTCTTCCGCGTGCCGTGGGTGAGCGAGAGGAACTTCGGGTAGTAGCCGGCCCGCGACAGGGAGTAGGTGTTCCGGCCGTAGGCATAGATGATCGTGAAGAAGCTCGCGATCAGCCCGATCAGCCCGATCAGCCCGAGGAGCTCGGCCGCCGTGCCCTCACCGAAGACGGCCTTGAACCCGTCGAACAGCGGAGTAGCCGACACACCGATCTCAGCGGCGCCGCCGCCCACGCCCGTGTTCAGCAGGAAGATGAGCGCTCCGGTGATGACCAGCGTCGTCATCCCCCAGATCGTGGCTCTCGGGATGTCGCGCTTCGGATCGTGGGACTCCTCCGCCGCGAGCGGCAGCTCCTCTATCGCCAGGTAGAACCAGATGGCGAACGGAATGGCCGGGAAGATCCCGCCGATCCCGTGGGGCAGGAAACTCGACCCGCCCTCGTCCGGCACGATGTTCGTCAACAGGCTCGCATCGAACTTGCCGGACACGAGGACCGAGATGAAGAAGAACGCCAAGATCACGAGCGCCAGCGCGTTGATGACCACCGTGAACCGCATCGTGGCCTCGATGCCGACGATGTTGATCCCCACGAAGATCACGTAGAACACGGCGGTCCACGTGACGTAGCTGTTCCACCAGGGCTCGCCGGTGAGGTTGAGCAGCCCGGCCATGATGTCGTGCATCAGGAAGCCCATCGCCCCGACGACCACGGCCGGCGTGATGACGTACTCCATGTTCTCGGCGAGCCCGGTGATGAAGCCGGCCCATGGCCCCATCGCCGACCGCGCGAACGAGTACGCGCCGCCCGTGTGCGGGAGCGCCGGCGACATCTCGGCGATGCTGTAACAGAGCCCGTAGTACATGATCGCGATGAAGATCGTCGCGATCAGCAACCCGCCGAAGCCACCGGCATCCAGGCCGAGGTTCCAGCCGTAGAAGTCACCTGAGATGACCGCGCCGACACCGAGCGACCAGAGGGACCAGAAGGCCGCATGTCGCTTCAGTCCCCGCTTCTGGAAGTACTCCGAGCCCACCTCCTGGTAGGTGACCGTCCCGACCTTCTTTTCTTGCGCCACCCGGCACCCCCTCCAAGTGTCCACACGGGTCGGCGGTATTGAGCACCAGGTCTGCGACGCCTGTCAAGTGGATTTGTCTGACAAGGCCTTGACGCGGGCGGTACTTTGTCAGACAAGTCTCACCCGTCGCGGGGACCAGGGGGGGTTCCTTGCGCAAGGCCAAACTTCGCTCGCTGGCGGCCCGGGACCATCTCCTGACGTGGATCGCGCGGGGGAGGATCCGTCCGGGGAGGCAGTTCCCGCCCGAGCCGGAGCTGGCCACCGAGCTTGGCGTTTCACGGGCCACGCTGCGCGAGGCCCTGCGGTCCCTGGAGGACGAGGGGATCCTCACCAGGACCAGGGGAGCGGGCACGTTCCTGGTTCGCCGCCCCCGGGTCAGGAACAGCCTGGACGTGAATTTCGGCGTCACCGACGCGATCAGGTCGGCCGGCATGCGGCCAGGCTACGAGGAGGCTGTCTCCAGGATCGAGGCCGCCGGGGCCGAGGAGGGGGAGCGCCTGGGGCTGGACCCCCGGGACGACGTCGTGGTCGTGGAGCGGGTGAGGACGGCGGACGGTCGCCGCGTGGTCTTCTCCCGGGACGTCCTGCCGGGGGCGCTCACCGCCGACCGACCCGACGTGCTCACCCGCCTGGCTCGGGGATCGATCTACGGGCTGATGGAGCGCGAGCTCGGCGTCGTCATCCACCACGGGGTGGCGAGCTTCTCGCCGGTCCGGGCGGGCCGTGGGATCGCTCGAAAGCTGGGCGTCGGAACGGGGGCACTCCTCCTGTACCTGAGCCAGGTCGATTACGACGACGATGGGCGGGCGGTTCTCTCCTCGCACGAGTACCACCTGGCGGATGCCTTCGAGTTCACCGTGGTCCGGAGGGGCCCGGGAAGGAGGTTCACATGACGACACAGCTGGGGAAGTCGATGCGGCTCAAGCGGGTGATCGACGGGGCGGGCGTCTCGGTGATCTGCGCGCTCGATCACGGCATGACCTCGCCGACGTTCCTTGAGCCGCTCGCCGACACCCAGTCGCGCACGGCCGAGGCCGTGGCCGGCGGAGCGAACGTGATCATGATGAGCAAGGGGATGATCCGGGTGGCCGAGCCGGCGTTCTCCCCCACTACCTCCCTCGCGCTCCTCCTGTCGGCATCAGCGAACCCCGAGGGCACCCGGCCCGAGATCGTCCAGATCGCCGAGGTGGAGGAGGCCCTTCGGCTCGGCGCGGACGCCGTCGTCCTGTTCACGGCGCTGGGCGGGGACACCGAGTCCGGCATGGTGCGGATCCTGTCCGCGGTCGGTCGCGAGTGCACTGCGCTGGGCATGCCGTTCATCGCCGAGGCCGAGTTCCCCACGACCTATGCCTCCGTAGAGGAGCTGAAGGACCAGTATGGCTTCGAGTACCTGCGACGGAACGTCCGGCTGTGCGTCGAGTTGGGAGCCGACATCGTGAAGACCAACTGGCCCGGCGATCCCGGATCCTTCGGGAAGCTCGTCGAAGCGGCGAACGGGATCCCCGTCGTGCTGGCGGGCGGTTCGCGTCTGGAGGACAAGGAGCTGCTGTGGCGGATGGAGCAGGCCATGGCCGAGGGGGCCATCGGCTGCTCGGTGGGGCGGAACATCTTCATGCACCGCTCTCCGGAGGCGATGACCAGGGCGCTGTCGCGCGTGATCCGGGAGCGGTGGAGCGCCGACAAGGCCCACCAGGCGCTCCTTGACGACCTGGGAGGTGCGGCGTGAGGGCTGCCTTCATGCACGACGTCGAGGTGGTGAAGGTCGAGGAGACCGACGAGCCCCGGCTCGATCCGGAGGGCGCGATCATCGAGGTCGAGGCCTGCGGGATCTGCGGCACCGACGCGCGGACGTTCTTCAACGGGGATCCGCGCGCCCCTGCGCCCTGGGTGCTGGGGCACGAGCCCGTGGGAACCCTGGTCGAGGTGGGGGCGGGCGCCAGGCTTCCGGCGGGCGTGGCGAAAGGCACCCGGGTCTTCCTGGGGTCGATCCTCACGTGCGGCGACTGCGCGTGGTGCGCCGACGGGCTCGAGAACCTGTGCGAGCGCGAGGAGCTGTACGGGTACGCGCCGCACCCGGGAGCGTACGCGGAGTACGCGGCGGTGCCGCCGATCGGCACGAAGAACCTCATCGCCCTGCCGCCGGAGCTCCCCTCCGACCTGGCGACGGTGGCGGACCCGTTCGCCTGCGCCCTGAACGGCGCGGAGATGCTCGACACCCGCTACGGTGACATCGTCACGATCATCGGTGCGGGCCCGATCGGCTGCTGGCAGTCGGTCCTGGCCCGCGACCGAGGGGCGGGCCGCGTGTACCTCACCGAGGTGAGCAGGGAACGACTCGAGATCGCGCTGGAGGCGGTGGGACGGTTCGTCGACGACGCCTGGGTGGCCGGCGAAGACAACGGCGTGGAGGAGCTCCTCTCCCGCACCAGCGGGGCCGGGGCCGACCGCGTGATCGTGGCGGCGCCGTCGAAGCAGGCGCAGCAAGCCGCGCTGGACATGGCGGCCAAGCGAGCCCGGATCGTCTACTTCGCCGGCCTGCCCAAGGCCGATCCGGTGAGCCCCCTCGACATGAACCAGCTTCACTACAAGGAGCTCACGATCCTGGGGTCCTACGGCTGCACTCCGCGGCAGTACCGCATCACGATGGACTACCTGAACCGGCGGCGGGACGACCTCGGCCGCATAGTCACGCACCGGTTTCCCCTGGACCGGATCGCCGAGGCGTTCGCCACGATCCGGGCCGGCACCGGGCTGAAGATGGTGATCGAGCCGGGAGCGTCGGCATGAGCGGCCCCTACGTCATCGGCTGCGACGTCGGCAGCCAGGGCACGAACGCGGCCCTGTACGGCGCCAACGGGACGCTCGTGGCCTCGGCCTACGAGGGATACGACCTGTCCTACCCCCACCCCGGATGGGCCGAGCAGGATCCCGCCATGTGGACCAAAGCCCTCGTGAGCACCGTCGGGCAGCTGGTGGCCGAGGTGCCCGAGGGCCCCACCGCCGTCAAGGGCCTCTCGTTCGGGTCGCAGCTCGACGGGATGGTCGTATGCGACGGAAGCTCTCGCCCCCTGCGGCCGGCCATGATCTGGATGGATCGCCGGGCGGAAGCGCAGGCGGCGGCGCTCTCCCGGCTGATGTCGCCGGAAGAGTTCTACCGCCATGTGGGGGCCAACCTCGACTCGTCACACGCGGTGTTCAAGGCCCTATGGGTGCGGGACGAGGAGCCGGAGGTCTTCGCCGAGGCCGCGTCCCTCATGCCGCCCGGGTCCTTCGTCCTCCGTGAGGTCACCGGGGTGCTCGCCGTCGACTACTCGAACGCGTCGTCGCTGGCGCTCCTCGACCCCCGGACCCGGACGTGGTCGCAGCCGGTACTGGATGCCGTGGGGATCGGGCGGGAGATGCTCCCGGAGCTAGCCGCAGGCACCGAGGCGGTGGGGACCGTCACTCGCTCCTTCGCGGAGGCCGCCGGGCTGTCGCCCGACACTCTCGTGGCCGTGGGCTGCGGGGACGAGATGGCGGCCACGCTGGGGGCGGGCGTCTTCGCGCCGGGCGAGGTGTGCGACGTCGTGGGCACGGCCGAGCCGGTCTGTGCGGCGTCGAGCGAGCCGCGGGAGGACCCCTCGATGCTCGTCGAGTGCCACCCCCACGCGGACCCCGACGCGTGGCTTCTGGAGAACCCGGGGTTCGTATCCGGTGGGAACCTCCGGTGGTGGCGCGACCAGTTCGCGCCCCTGGAAGTGCGGGCCGAGACCGAGGGGCGGGCGGACGCATACGACCTGCTCACTCGGGAGGCGGCGGAGGTGTCGCCTGGCTCTCAGGGCCTGGTGTTCCTCCCGTGCATGCAGGGCGCCATGGCTCCCGAGTGGAACGGCGCGGCCCGCGGCGTCTTCTACGGACTGACCCTGGCCCACACCCGAGCCCACATGACCCGGGCATTGCTTGAAGGGAGCGCGTACGCCCTTCGCGACATCCTCGAGGCGATGAAGGGGGCGGGCCTCGACGTCCGCCGCCTGACGATGGTCGGGGGCGGGGCGAAGGGGGCTCTCTGGCGGCAGATCAAGGCGGACGTCACCGGCCTGCCGGTCCGCGTGCCTACGAGCGTCGAGACCACCGCGACGGGGGCGGCGATCCTCGCCGCTGTGGGGTCGGGCCTTCATGCGTCGATCGCCGACGCCGTCGACGCCTTCGTGGCCTACGAGCAGGAGGAGCGTCGGCCCGACCCGGAGCGCCACCGCGCCTACGAGGAGGCCTACCGCCGCTACCGGGAGCTGTACTTCGCCCTGAAGCCCGTCTTCGAGCGGACCTGAGCCGCCTCGGCGCTGCTTCGCCCTGGGTCAGCTGCGGCGGCGCCGGTCGACCACCGACGAGGTGATGGCCAGCGCGAGCATGGCGAGCGCGGTTGGCGGGACCACTCCCCATGCGTCGACCGTCCACCCCCAGAGGGTCCCAGCGGCGAAGGCGATCGCTCCGGTCACCCAGGTCAGCCGTACGCGGAGCACGAAGGGGACGACCACCAGGACAGCCACGATCGATGCGATCAGCGGCTTGAAGTCGTAGACCCCCTGTGTGGCCAGGGGCCCGCCGTCCGATCCGAATGCCAGCACCAGCCCATGGTACTGCTGCCTCGTTTGGGAAGCGGGCGGCCTCGCGGACGGCTACTCCGGCGTGACATAGGCGGCGGTGATCCCGCCGTCGACGACGAGGGCCGCCCCCGTCATCAGCGAGGACTCGTCGGAGGCCAGGAACAGCGCGGCGTTGGCGATCTCCTGGGCCTGGCCGAACCGGCCCATGGGGATGTGCACCAGCCGCCGCTGCCGCCTGGCCGGGTCCGCCAGCAGCTCCTGAAGGAGCGGCGTCTCGATGGGGCCGGGGCAGAGCGAGTTCGCGCGCACGCCCTTCCGCGCGAACTCCACCGCGATCTCCCGCGTCATCGCCAGGACGCCGCCCTTGGACGCCGTGTAGGCGATCTGGGGGGTGGCGGCCCCCACGATGGCCACGAACGAGGCGATGTTGATGATGGACCCGCCTCCCGATTCGAGCATGGCCGGGATGCCGAACTTGCACCCCAGGAACACGCCCTTCAGGTTGATGGCGATCGTCTTCTCCCAGACGTCGTCGGGGGTGTTGGTCACCGAGTCGTCCTGTGGATGGAAGATGCCGGCGTTGTTCATCATCACGTGTAGTCCGCCGAAGGTGTCGACGGCGAACCGCACCATGGCTTCTGCGTCCGAGGCGTTCGAGACGTCGGCGTGCACGAACGCCGCCTCACCGCCGTCCGCGCGGATCTCTTCCACCGTCGCCTGCCCGGCGTCGTCCGCGACGTCGGTGACGACCACCTTGGCCCCCTCGGAGCCGAACAGCTTCGCGGTGAGCTTCCCGATCCCGCTCCCCGCCCCGGTGATCAGAGCCACCTTCCCTTCGAGCCGCATGCCCGACTCCTTTCCCCGCGCGGACGAGCTACGATCCCTGCCGCCGCTCCCAGACCTCAGGGTTGATGAGGGTCGGCGGTCGCCGTCCCTCCACCGCCGCGAACAGGTTGTCGGCCGCGAGCATGCCCATCGCGTTCCGCGTGTCCACGGTCGCGGTGCCGAGGTGGGGGACGATGACCGCGTTCTCGCACTCGAGGAGGTCGGGGTGGACCTCGGGCTCGTTCTCGAACACGTCGATGCCGGCGGCGAAGATCTCGCCTTCCTTCAGGGCCGCCGCCAGCTCCCCCTCGTCGACGATGGGGCCGCGGGCCGAGTTCACCAGGACGGCGGTGCTCTTCATCTTGCCGAACTGCTCGCGACCGAACAGATGCCGCGTCTCCTCGGTGAGGGGGACGTTGATGGAGACGAAGTCGGCCCGCGCCAGCAGGTCGTCGAAGGAGACCTTCGCCGCGACCAGCTCGCGCTCCACCTCCTGCGACGCCGGGAACCGGCCCGTGTAGATGACGCGCATCCCGAAGCCCCTGGCTCGCCGGGCCACCGCCTGGCCGATCCGGCCGAACCCAACGACGCCGAGGATCTTGCCGTGGACGTCCATCCCGAGCATCATCTGCGGTCCCCAGATCCATGGTGTCCGGGACCGGAGGAACCGGTCGCCCTCGGCGATCCTCCGGGCCGCGGCGAGCAGCAGGGCCCACGCGAGGTCGGCGGTGGTCTCCGTGAGCACGTCGGGCGTGTTCGACGCCAAGACCCCGCGCCGGGTGCACTCGGCCACCTCGATGTTGTCGAACCCCACGGCGTAGTTGGCCACGATGACGAGCTGGGGGCCGGCCGCGTCGAGGAACTCGGCGTCCACCTTGTCGGTGATGAGCGTGATCGCGCCGACCTTGCCAGGCAGTCGCCGTAGGAGCTCGTCCCGAGGGATCCGCTCGCCATCGTAGATATCGACGTCGCAGTGCGCTCGGAGCGCCTCCACCACGGGCGGCGGCAGCGGCCCCGTGACAAGGATCGGCGGCTTGTCCGTCACGCGAGGAGCTCCGGCACCGATGCTCGGAACGCGGCCAGGGCCTTCTCGATGCTCTCCAGGGAGTTCGCGTAGGAGAACCGGAGATATCCCTCGCCGTACCGGCCGAACGCCGTGCCGGCCAGGGCGGCCACGCCTGCGCGCTCCAGCAGGTGGACCTCGACCTCCTTGGACGTGCGACCCAGGCCGGTGACGTTGGGGAAGACGTAGAAGGCGCCCTCGGGGGTGACGCACGAGACGCCTTCGATCCCGTTCAGCCCGCTCACGATGGCGTCGCGGCGCTTGTGGAACTCGGCGACCATCCGCTCGGTGGGCTCCATCGGGCCGGTCAGGGCGGCGATGGCCGCATGCTGGCTGAACGCCGACGTGCACGACACCGAGTTGATGACCAGGCGCGTCACCGGCTCGACCAAGGGCTCGGGGAACACCCCGAACCCCAGCCGCCACCCCGTCATGGCCCACGTCTTCGACCAGCCGTCGAGCAGGACGGTGCGTTCATCCATGCCGTCGAAGTCGAGGATGCTCGCGTGCTCGCCCTCGTACCGGATCTTCCAGTAGACCTCGTCGGACAGGATGGCGAAGTCGTGCTCCATCGCCATCCGGGCGATGGGTTCGAGGTCCTCGCGCGTGAGCGCGCTCCCACACGGGTTGTGCGGCGCGTTCAGGATCAAGAGCTTGGTCCGGTCCGTGACGAGCGACGCGAGCTCGTCCGGGTCCAGGCGAAATCCGTTCTCCTCGCGGAGCGAGACGGGCACGGGAGTCGCGCCGGCAAAGGCGGCGATCGACTCGTACATCGGGAACCCGGGATCGGGGTAGATGACCTCGTCGCCCTCCTCGCACAGGGCCAGGATGGTGAAGAACATGATCGGCTTGGCCCCGGGCGTCACGACGACGCGGTCGGGGGTGGTCCTCAGCCGGCCGTACTGCTCGAGGAACGCGCACACCGCCTCCCGGAGCGGCAGGATGCCGGGCGCGGGCACGTAGTGGGTCTCCCCCCGGTCCAGGGCGTCCTTGGCCGCCTGCCGGATGTGCTCCGGCGTCACGAAGTCGGGCTCGCCGAGCTCGAGGTGGACGATCTCGCGTCCCTCCGCCTCGAGCGCGCGGGCCCGCGCGAGGACCTCGAAGGCGGACTCGGTCCCCAGGCGGCTCATGCGCGACGCGTGCTCCATGACCCGACGCTAGGCGGGCCAGAGTGATGGAGTCAACTCAAGGCCCCGTCCTGCAGTGTGGCGACGCGCCCCGTATCATCGGGCCGCCGGCGAGGGCGAAGGGCTGCGATGGCTGAGTTGCTGGTGCTGGGGGGCGAGCGGGCGGCCGCCGCCGAGGGGAAGTCCTTCGAGGTCATCGAGCCGGGAACGGGCCGACCCATGGCCGAGGTCGCCGAGGCCGGGGCCCAAGACGCGAGGCGCGCGGTCGAGGTGGCCCACCGGGCCTTCGAGGAGGGCTCTTGGCCCCGGACGAGCGCCACCGAGCGGGGGCGGGTCCTTCTCCGCGCGGCGGCCCTGTTCCGCGAGCGCCTGGAGGACTTCGCCCGGGTAGAAGCCAGGAACGGCGGCAAGCCGATCGCCGCGGCCCGGGGCGAGATGGGGATCGTGGCGGGCGTCCTCGAGTACTGGGGCGGCGCCGCGAACAAGATATTCGGCGAGTCGATCCCGGTGCAGGACCCGGGGATCGATGTGACGCTTCGCGAACCCGTCGGCGTGTGCGGGCTCATCACCCCGTGGAACTTCCCGCTGGTGATCGCGTCGTGGAAGATCGGGCCCGCCCTCGCGTGCGGCAACACGATCGTGGTGAAGCCGGCCACCTACACCCCGCTCAGCGTCCTCATGGTGGCGGACTTGCTGGTCGAGGCCGGTCTGCCGCCGGGGGCCATCTCCGTGCTTCCGGGGCCGGGCTCCACGACCGGCACCGCGCTCGTCACCGACCCACGGGTGGCCAAGGTGAGCTTCACCGGCTCGACCAAGGTCGGGGCCGGGATCATGCAGCAGGCCGCGAACAACATCACGCGCGTCTCGCTGGAGCTCGGCGGCAAGTCGGCGAACGTGATATTCGCCGACACCGACCTGGACCGGTGCGTAGAGAGGTCGGTGTGGTCGGTGTTCGACAACGCCGGCCAGGACTGCTGCGCCAGGTCGCGGCTGTTCGTGGAGCGGCCGGTCTACGGTGACTTCGTCGAGCACCTGGCAAAGCGCACGGCGGAGATCCGGGTGGGTGAGCCGCTCGACGAGCGGACCGAGATGGGCCCGCTGATCTCGGCCGGCCAGCGGCAGACGTCGCTCGACTACGTCCAGCTCGGCGTCGAGGAGGGCGCGCGCCTGGTCACCGGAGGGAACGTCCCCGAGGAGCCGGCCGACGGTTTCTACCTCCGCCCGGCCGTCCTAGCGGACGTCGGCAACTCCTGGCGCGTGGCGCAGGAGGAGATCTTCGGCCCGGTGGCCTGCGTGATCCCCTTCGACACCGAGGAGGAAGCGATCCGGCTGGCCAATGACAGCCCCTACGGGCTCTCCGGCTCGATCTGGACCAAGGACCTCGGCCGGGCCATCCGGGTGGCCAAGGGCATCCGGACCGGTGTGCTCTCGGTGAACTCCAGCCACAGCGTGCACACCGAGGCTCCGTTCGGCGGCTACAAACAGAGCGGCATGGGCCGCGAGATGGGGATGCACGCGGTGAACCTGTACACCGAGGTGAAGAACATCTTCTTCTCCGAGGAGTAGGTGCCCTCCCAGGTGGAAGCTCGGTCTCGGCGCTCGGTGGCCCTCAGACCCCAGTGTGATGGCCGCAGCTCGGGCAGAAACGGGCGTCAGCCTTCAGCGAGTGCCCGCAGCTCGAGCAGAAGCGCGGTTGCCCCCGTTCCACCTCCGTCTCCCGGGCCCCGGCCACCGTGGGCATCGAGGCTTCGGCCTTGGGCTCCGGGGCGACGCCGGTTGGTCCGACCCCGGTCGCAGACGGCTGGAACCCCACGGCCTTCGGCAGCTCCTCGGCCGTGGGCCGCTCCAGAACCGGCTGGGCCGGCATCGCGACCACGGTCGCCGAGACCGGAGCCGGCCGCCGCCGGCGGGTTGCCAGGACGAGCAGCAGGATCAGGACGACGGCGCCCACGCCGATGGCGGCCATGGCCCACGCGGGGAACCCGCCGCCGTTCGTTCCGGCGGGCTTCTCCGCCGGCTTCGGGGTGGTTGCCGCCAGCTTCGTGGCCTCGACCTTGAACTCCTGCGCCTGCTGGTGCGTCGGTGAGAGCGCGAGCACCTCTTCGAACTTCGTGATGGCCGTCCGATAGTCGCCCGTGTAGAAGGCGTCCAGGCCGGCGCGGTAGGCCTCGTCGATCGGACCGAGCTCGTTGGCCACGCCGTTGTGCGCCATCATCTCCGATACCAGCGACGAGGGCGTGATGAAGTTGAACGCTTCCGTCTCGCCGTTGATGTTGAAGCTGTTGACGCCGACCACGTCGCCGTCGAGGTTCACGGTCGGCCCACCGCTCATGCCGCCGGACAGCGCGGCACTCATCTCGTACACGGGCAGCAGCCCACCCTCACGCGTCTTCTGTGCGTTGATCTGGCCGTCCTTGAACGTCGGCTCGAACGACGAGTCGGTGACCATATCCGTCGACCCGGGGTACCCCACGGACAGGATGGGCGTCCCGATGCCGATCTCGGCGGACGGGGCGACCAGGATCGCGGGCAGGTCGGCCTGCTCGATCTTCAGGAGCGCGGCATCGCCCTGGCTCCAGGGCTGGTAGTCGAGGACCCGCGCCGGGAAGGCCTCTCCGGTCTTCAGGCCGCCGGCCGCTACACCCCGCTGCACCCAGACCTCGAGGTCGGCGGGCGAGCCCTTCTCCCGTCCTTCCACGCCCCACATCAGGTGGGCCTCGTTCAGCCAGAACCCGGCGTCTCGCCGAAAGGCCCAGCCGTCCTGGACCAGCCAGGCCACGGCGTACTCGAGGGCGGTCTCCCTCGCGCCTTCCTCGCCGACGTCCACGCAGTGCCCGGCGGTCACGACGTACCCGGTCGGGTTCACGACGAAGCCACTGCACCGCGTGGCCCACTGGAAGGGATCGCCGCCGTTGACGTAGCCGGTGAAGAACAGCCGGGAGGCCCGGGGCACCCTGACCCACGCGGTCCAGTATTGCTCGATGTAGACCACGGACGGGCGAACGATGGCCGCGGCCTTCTCCTCCGGCGTGGCGGTCCGTGCGGTGGTCTGCGCTCCGGCCGGGGCCGGCACCAGGAGGACCAGCGCGACGACCAGGACGAACGTGGCTCTAAGCGAATGCCGAGACATAGCGAACCCCCCTTTCGAGCGCCGGAGAAGCACGCCTCCGGCCTCCAGGGATGTGTTCGGCATCGAACGGGTCCGGCTTGAGGGTCCGAGTCGGTACACTCGCGTGCCGATGGACCTACCCGATGAGCTTGCCAACCGAACACCCCGCAAGCCGGGGCAGGAGCCGTCGGCGTCGCTCACGCTCGACGCCTATTCGCGCCTGAAGGGCGAGCTCGAGGAGCTGAAGACCTCGGGCCGCAAGCACATCGCCGAGCGTCTGAAGGTTGCCCGCGAGCACGGCGACATCCGGGAGAACGCCGAGTACGACGCGACCAAGAACGAGCAAGCGTTGATGGAGTCGCGGATCCGGAAGCTCGAGCGGATGCTCCGGGACCCCGACATCGTCGCGGCCCCGCCGGCCTCCGATGTCGTGGCCGCCGGGATGCTCGTGACCATCCGGCCGCTCGACGAGGGCGACCCGGAGGACGAGACCTACCTGCTGGCCGAGTCCGCGGAGGAGCGGGCCCCCGGGGCCCGGACCATCACCACCACCTCGCCTCTGGGCCAGGCTCTCCTCGGCGCAATCCTCGACGACCGGGTGGCGTACGAGGCCCCGGGCGGCACGTTCCGCTACCTGGTGGTGGAGTTCCGGCCGCACGGCAGGTAGCGGGCTCGCGGCCAGTAGCGGGCTCGCGGCCCCTCCCCGGCGGCGATAGCCTCCGGACGACGATGAGCGAACGGCCGGACGGCGAACCTTCGGCCCAACCCCCGCGGGTGCGGGACATGCCGGCACCCCGGGAGAGCACGGGGATCGCCGGAGCGGCCATGCGCGCGGTCTTCACGTGGCCGTACCGGGCCATCCTGGCGGGGCTGTACCGGACCGGAATGCGTCCCTGGCAGCTCACCGTGGCCTCACTCCTCGCGAACGCCGTCGTCGGCTGGCTCCTTCTCACCGACCGGAGGGTCCTGCCGGGCGGGCTGCTGATCGCGGCGGGGCTGTTCGACGTCTTCGACGGCGCGGTGGCCCGGTTGCGGGGGGAGGATCGGCGGGTCGGCGCGTTCCTGGACTCGGTGCTCGACCGGATCGGCGACATGATCCTGTTCGCCTGCCTGTACTGGGCCGAGGCCGGGCAGGGGCACCAGCTGAACGCGGCCCTGGCCCTGGTCACGCTGGTGACTGCGCTGATGGTGAGCCACATCCGGGCGGAGGCCGAAGCGGCCGGCGTGTCGCTCTCTGAAGGGTTCTTCCAGCGCCTCGAGCGGTACCTGGCGATGGTGATCGGGCTCATCGTGCCCGGGACGCTCACCCCGATGCTCGTCGTGCTAGTGGTCCTGGGGAGCCTGACCGTCCTGCAGCGGGGCTGGTCGGCCATCCGCCGGCTCTCCCGTCTGGCGGCCGATCAGCGCTGGCAGGACGGGCAGAGGTAGGTGGTGCGGCCGGCGAAAGTGACGCGCGAGAGCGGGGTGCGGCACCGGGGACAGCGCGCGCCGGGCTCACCGCGCACGTGGTTCAGCCAGCCCATCCGGCTCTCCAGGTAGTCGAACTCGTCAACGGCGACGCGGAGCACCCGGTGGAGCGTTCGGAACAGGCGGGCCCGGGTCGCGGCGTCGAGATCATCGATCCGCCGGCGGGGGTGGATCCTGGCCTGCCACAGCACCTCGTCGGCGAGCAGGTTGCCGACGCCGGCCACGAACCGCTGGTCCATCAGGGCGGCCTTCACGCCGCCGCGGCGCCGGGACAGCCGGTCCAGGAACTCCCGCCGCGAGACGTCGAGCGCGTCGGGCCCCAGGTCGCCGATGAGGTCCTTGAGCTCCGCCTCGTCGCGGGCCAGCCACACGCCGCCCAGCTTGCGCATGTTGCGGTACCGGAGCTCCCCATGGTCGAACACGAGCGCCAGCCGATCGTGGCGGTGCCGTTCGGGCTCCTGACGCGACCAGACCAGGTCTCCGGTCATACCGAAGTGAACGAGCAGGACCGGACCGCTCGCCGGGCACAGCAGCCACTTGCCGTGACGGCGGGGCTCGCCGAACCGGTGGCCTCGGAGGGCCAAGTCCACGGCCGGAGCCGTCTCGTTTCGCACGATGGCCGGGTCAAGGACATCCACCGATCGCACGGTCCGGCCCGCGGCGTGCTCCGCGAAGAACCGGCGGTACGTCTCGACCTCGGGCAGTTCCGGCACGGGGGTAGTGTTACTCGAACGGCGGGAGCGGCGGGAACGGAGGAGACGGAGGGACGATGGCGGACTACATCCGGGTTGGGGCGGTTGCGGAGGTCCCCGACGGCGAGCTTCGCTCCTATGACCTTCCTCCGGGCCGGGTCGCCGTGGCGCACATCGAGAACGAGCTGTTCGCGCTGGGCGACGAATGCACCCACGAGGGCTGCCTGCTGTCCGAGGGCGAGCTCGACGACGCGGCCGACACCGTGGAGTGTCCGTGCCACGGAAGCACCTTCGACCTTCGAACCGGCGAGCCGGTCGAAGGTCCCGCGGAGGATCCCGTTCCCGTGTACCCGGTGCGGGTGGAGGAGGGATGGATCGAGGTGCTGCCGGTGGCGGGAGGCGAGGGATGAAGCTCGGGATGGTGGGGCTGGGACGGATGGGCGGCAACATGACCGCGCGGCTGCTTCGGCACGGCCACGAGGTGGTGGCGTTCGACCCCAGCCCTGAGGCCGTCGATCGCACCGTCCAGGCGGGGGCGGCCGGGGCGACGTCGCTCCAGGACCTGGTGTCGAGGTTGGAGGCTCCTCGGGTGGTGTGGCTGATGGTCCCGGCAGGCGAGATCACCGAGACGACCGTCCGCGAGCTGGGGGGGCTGTTGTCCTCCGGGGACGTCGTCGTGGACGGGGGGAACTCCTTCTACAAGGACTCGATGCGGCGGGCCGGGCAGCTCGATGCCGCCGGCATCCGGTTCGTGGACTGCGGGACCAGCGGAGGCATCTGGGGCTTGGCCAACGGGTACTGCCTGATGGTGGGGGGCGACCCCGGCGCGGTGAAGCTGGTCGAGCCGGCGTTCCTCGCGCTCGCGCTCGACGGCGGGTACGCACACGTGGGGCCCTCCGGCGCCGGCCACTTCGTGAAGATGGTCCACAACGGCATCGAGTACGGGCTGCTCGCCGCGTACGGCGAGGGCTTCGAGATCCTCCAACGGTCCGGCTTCGACCTCGACCTCCTTCGGATCGCATCGATCTGGCGGCACGGCAGCGTGGTGCGGTCCTGGCTCCTCGACCTGCTCAACGAGGCGCTGGAGAAGGACCCCCGGCTGGAGAGGATCAAGGGTTACGTCGAGGACTCAGGCGAGGGGCGGTGGACCGTGCAGGCCGCCATCGACGAGAACGTGCCGGCCCCCGTGACCGCGGTCGCGTTGTTCAATCGGTTCTCGTCGCGCCAGGAGGAGTCCTTCAGCGCGAAGGTCATCGCGGCACTGCGGAACGAGTTCGGCGGCCACGACGTGAAGACGGAGGAGGGCGGATGATCCAGCCGCTCGCGCCCCAGGCCGTGGTCATCTTCGGCGCGTCCGGCGACCTCACGAAACGCAAACTCCTCCCCGCCCTGTATCACCTGTTCGTGCAGGGCCGGCTGCCCGATGGGTTCGCCATCGTCGGCTACGCCCGGACCGAGATGACGAACGAGGAGTTCCGCGAGCTGGCCCGCGAGGGGATCAAGATGCACGGGCACCAGCCGCCGGAAGGCGAGGTGTGGCACGACTTCGCCGAGCACGTGTCGTACGTGCCGGGGGAGTTCGCGGACGAGGGCGCGATGAACCACCTGGTCGAGCACCTTGAGTCCATCGATCGACACCAGAGCACGGCGGGGGGGCGCCTGTTCCACGCGGCCACGCCGCCCGCCGCATACCCGGACATCGTCCATCGCCTGGCGGAGGCCGGGCTGCACCGGGAGGCGAGGATCGTGTTCGAGAAGCCGTTCGGGCGTGACCTGGCCTCGGCCCGAGCGCTGAACGGCGTGATCCACGAGGTGTTCGACGAGTCGCAGGTCTTCCGGATCGATCATTACCTGGGCAAGGAGACGGTCCAGAACATCCTGGCCTTCCGGTTCGCGAACGGGCTGTTCGAGCCGGTGTGGAACCGCCGCTACATCGGCAGCGTGGAGATAACGGTCGCCGAGGACATCGGGATCGAGGGCCGGGGGGCGTTCTACGACCAGACCGGCGCCATCCGCGACATGGTCGCGACCCACCTGTTCCAGGTGCTGACGTTCGTCGCGATGGAGCCTCCCGTCTCCTTCGAGCCCGATCGCCTCCGCGACGAGACGGTGAAGGTGCTGCGCGCGATGGTCGCCTGCGACCCGGGGCGCGTCGTGCGGGGCCAGTACCGGGGTTACCTCGACGAGCCGGGCGTGGCCACCGGTTCGACCATGGAGACCTTCGCCGCCCTGGAGGTCGAGATCGACAACTGGCGGTGGGCGGGCGTCCCGATCTACCTGCGGACGGGCAAGAAGCTGGCCCACAAGTGCAGTGAGATCACGCTGAACTTCCGCGAGGTTCCGTTCAACGTGTTCCGGGGGACCGAGGTGCCGCTCCCCAAGCGCGACCACGTCACGATCCGGATCCAGCCGGACGAGGGGATCACGCTGGCCCTCAACGCGAAGAAGCCGGGGCCGAGCCTCGAGCTCGGCCGGGTGACCATGGACTTCGACTACGACCGAGAGTTCGAGACGAAGATCGCCGACGCATACGAGCTGCTCCTGCTGGAGGCGATGGAGGGCGACCACACGCTGTTCCTGCGGGAGGACGTGGTCGAGCGGGCCTGGGAGACCCTCCAGCCGGTGCTCGACCGGCTCACGCCGGTCGAGGTCTACGAGCCCGGGACGTGGGGGCCGGCGGAGGCCGACGCCCTCGTGGCCCCGCGTCGGTGGCATGTCGCGGGGCCACGCCCGGACAGGTGACCCCGACTCCTTCCGGCTGGCGCCGCTCCGGTGCCATCCGGTAGGCTCGGCCTCCCTGCTTCCCCAGCTACAGGAGGGACCGATGACGGAGCGCACCAGGTTCGACCTGCGACCCGAGGACGTCCCCACGGCGTGGTTCAACATCATGCCGGACCTCGCCCAGAAGGTTCAGCCACTCCCGCCGCTTCACCCCGGCACGAAGGAGCCGGTCACGCCAGACCTGCTCGCGCCGCTGTTCCCGGAGGCACTGATCATGCAGGAGGTGTCGACCGAGCAGTGGATCGACGTCCCCGGCCCGGTCATCGACATCTACCGGCTGTGGAGGCCGACGCCGCTGCAGCGCGCCACCCGACTGGAAGAGGCGCTCAAGACCCCGGCCCACATCTACTTCAAGTACGAGGGCACGTCGCCGGCCGGCTCCCACAAGCCGAACACGGCCGTGGCGCAGGCCTACTACAACAAGGAGGCAGGGGTCCGGCGGATCTCCACCGAGACCGGCGCCGGTCAGTGGGGATCGGCGCTCGCGATGGCGTGCCGGTTCTTCGGCTTGGAGAGCCTGGTGTTCATGGTCAAGGCGTCATACGAGCAGAAGCCGTACCGGCGGATCTTCATGGAGACCTTCGGCGCCGAGGTGCGGCCCTCGCCGTCCAGCACGACCCAAGCCGGGAAGAAGATCCTGGAGGAGCACCCCGACTCGACCGGTTCGCTCGGCATCGCCATCAGCGAGGCCATCGAGATCGCTGCCACCAACGACGACACGAACTACTCACTGGGCTCCGTACTGAACCACGTGCTGCTGCACCAGACCGTGGTCGGCCTGGAGGCCCAGAAGCAGATGGAGATGACCGGCGAGCGGCCCGACGTGATCGTGGGCTGCGTGGGCGGCGGATCGAACTACGCCGGCCTGGCCTACCCGTTCATGGCCGAGAAGCTGCGAGGCACGTCCAAGGCGCGGTTCCTGGCCACCGAACCGGCGGCGTGCCCCACACTCACGAAGGGGAGGTTCGCGTACGACTTCGGCGACACCGGGCAGATGACGCCGCTGCTGCCGATGTACACGCTGGGCCACGACTTCGTGCCGGCCCCGGTGCACGCGGGCGGCCTTCGCTATCACGGGGACGCGCCTTCCCTCTCGCTGCTCGTGAAAGAGGGGTACATGGAAGCGGCCGCCTACACCCAGAACGAGGTGTTCGAGGCGGCCGTGCAGTTCGCGCAGACCGAAGGGATCATCCCCGCCCCCGAGTCCGCGCATGCGATCAAAGGCGCGATCGACGAGGCGGTCGCCACGCGCGAGGCCGGCCAAGGGAAGGTGATCCTGATCGGGCTCTCCGGCCACGGTCACTTCGACATGCAGGCCTACGACGATTACCTGAACGGCCGGCTGCCGGAGGTCGAGTTCGACCCGGCCCAGGAGGAAGCCGCCCTGGCCAGGCTGCCCGACGTGGCGATCCCGGGCTGAGGCCGAGAGGTGTGGGCGTCGAGGTCCGGCGGCTGCGCGAGGAGGACCTCGGGGCGCTGAACCGGTCGCTCCCGCTCTGGAGCTCCGTCGAGTACGACCGGCGGCTCCAGGCGCAACGCCGCTTCCATCTCGTGCAGGTCGTGGCGTTGGAGGGAGGCGTGCCGGTTGGCCGGGGGACGGTGCTGTTCCCCGGGCACGAGGAGTTCTCCGCGTCGGCGGTCCGCGAGGGCTGCGCGGAGGTCCGCGACGTCTTCGTCGCGTCCGGCCATCGGCGGCGCGGCGTGGCCAGGGCCGTCATGAAGGCCCTGGAGGAGGCGACGCGACAGAGCGGCATGCGGAAGATCGGCCTGTCCGTCGCGCTCGACGACGACGCGGCGCCCGCCCGTGCGCTTTACGACCGGCTGGGGTACCGCCACGCGCACGGCCCGTACGTCACAAGCGGGGTCCTCCAGGGGGACGACGGGCCGTTCCCCGTCGGCGCGGTCCTCACCTACCTGGTCAAGGACCTTTGACCTCCCGGAGCCGACGTTCGAGGAACGCCCGCTCCTTCGGGTTCGTGGCCAGGGCGAGCGCGCGCTCGTAGGCGGCCGAGGCCTCCCCGTTTCGGCCGAGGCGGCGGAGCAGGTCCGCCCGGCTCGCGTGGAACAGGTGATAGCCGTCGAGCGCCTCGGCGAGGTGTTCCATCAGGCGAAGGCCGTGCTCCGGGCCATCGGCCATGGCCACGGCCGCGGCGCGGTTCAGCTCCACGACCGGCGAGGGCGACATCGCGGCGAGCGTTCCGTACGCGGTGGCGATCTGGGGCCAGTCCGTGTTCTCGGGCCTCGGCGCTTGCGCGTGGAGCGCCGCGACGGCCGCCTGGAGCTGGTACGGGCCCGGACGAGCCTTGCCCATCGCCCGGTCCAGCACCGCGAGCCCCTCGTCGATCATGTCGTGGTCCCATCGCGAGCGGTCCTGGTCCTCCAGGAGCACCAGCTCGCCACCCTCGTCGGCTCGCGCTTCCCGCCGCGAGTGCTGGAGCAGCATCAGCCCCAGCAGCCCCAGGACCTCCGGCTCGTCCGGCTTGAGCTCGGCAATGAGCCGACCCAGACGGATGGCCTCGTCGCACAGCTCGGTCCGAACGAGGGGCCCCTCGGTCGCGGCGTACCCCTCGTTGAAGATCAGGTACAGGACCGCGAGGACGGCGGGGAGTCGCGCCGGGAGCAGCTCCGCCGGCGGGACCCGGTAGGGGATCCCGGCGTCGCGGATCTTCCGCTTCGCCCGGACCAGGCGTTGCGCCATCGTCTTCTCGCCGACCAGGAAGGCCCGCGCGATCTCCGGCGTGGTCAGGCCGCCGAGGGTTCGAAGGGTCAGGGCCACCCTGGCCTCCATCGCGAGCGCCGGGTGACAGCACGTGAAGATCAGCCGAAGCCGGTCGTCGGGGATGCCGCTCACGTCGTCCTCGCTCCCGCCGAGCGCCCCCAGCTCGGCCAGGCGCTTCAGGGTCTCGGCCTTCTCGCGGAGGGTCCGCTCCCGCCGGAGCCGGTCGATGGCGCGGTTCCGCGCGGTGGTGGTGATCCAAGCCCCGGGGTTGTCGGGGATGCCTCGCGCCGGCCACGTTTCCAGGGCGGCCGCGAACGCCTCCTGGACGGCCTCCTCCGCCAGCTCGAAGTCGCCCAGGACCCGGATGAGGGTCGCGACCGCCCGCCCCTGCTCCCGGCGGAACAGGCGGTCGACGACCTCACGCGTGGCCCCGGGCGCTACTTGTGCGGCGTGTCGAACTCCATGATCGGCCGGACCTCGATCGAGCCGGTCGGGACCGACGGGATCCGGGCCGCCGCCTCGATGGCCTGGTCCAGGTTCTGGCATTCGACCTCGTAGAACCCCCCGAGCTGCTCCTTCGTCTCCGCGAAAGGACCGTCGGTGGTGAGCGTCTCGCCCTTCCGGACCCGGACCGTCGTCGCCTGTGCCGTCGGGTGCAGCGCCTCGCCCCCGCGCATCCAGCCCTTGTCGGTCAGCCACTTCGTGTAGTCCTCCCACTTCTGCATCTCGGCCGCCTGCTGCTCCGGCGTGGCGTTCTGCCACTCCCCCTCTGCCCCGTAGATCAGGAGCATGTACCGCATGCCGTCCCCCTTCCCGTCCGGGCGGGTCCTCCGCCGCCTCTCACCCTAACGACGAACGGTGACGGGCGGTATCGACAGGCGGGGCGAGCCGCCGCTCGACTTCTTGACAGTGCCTGCAGCCCAAGTGATAGTCGCCGAAAGTGAACGCCTGGGGCCTGCGATGAACCGGATAGCCGCACAGCTGCCGTCAAGGTTGTCCGCATCGGACCGCCGGCATGTGGCCACCGCAAGACGTTGGCTCTGGACCGTCTGGGGTGGCGTGGGGCTTGGTCTGGTCGGCCAGATGGTGGATCTGGCCTGGCATGCGCGGCATGGAGCGTTCAGGACTGGCTCGGACGTGCTGGAGGCCCACTGGCTCACCTGGCTGGCGGTGGCGCTCACGATAGTGGCAGGCCTCGGTGGGGCCAGGAGCGGCCACGAAAGGAGCAAGGCCGGGTTCGCCTACATCGTGGCCGCCAGTGCCGTCAACGCCCTCGCCCACATGTGGAACGCGTGGGAACACGTACATGGCAGCGAGGAGCCGATCCTGCCACATGTTCTTCTCGCCGTGTCGGGGGCCGGCATCCTCGTGGCGGCGTTCTTCACGGTCCATCTGCTGTTCGGGCGCGAAGAGCACCCGGGGTTGTTCAAGGGAGAGTAACGCGCGGGAGAGGCGCGATGACGGACGACGAGAACCAGGGCTTCGACCGACAGCGATCAGAGCGGCGCCTCACGCTGGTGCTGGTGGCGCTGGGAGGCATATTCGTTCTGTTCATGCTGGTCGTCTTGGTCGTAGGTCGTGCCTGAGGCGATACGCTAGGCACCGTTATGGCCGTGCCCGAGATCGACCCCCTCGACTTCCTCGAGATCGACCGCCTGCTCACCGACGAGGAACGCGCGATCCGGGGCGCCGTCCGGGAGTTCGTGCGGGACCAGATCCTTCCGGGCATCGCCGAGTGGTTTGAGGCCGGGGAGTTCCCCCGCGACGTGGCCAAGGGCCTTGCCGAGCTCGGCCTGCTCGGGATGCACCTCACCGGCTACGAGTGCGCCGGGACGAACGCGGTCTCCTACGGCCTGGCCTGTTTGGAGCTCGAGGCCGGGGACAGCGGGTTCCGTTCGTTCGTGTCCGTCCAGGGCTCGCTCTGCATGTTCCCCATCTGGAAGTTCGGGAGCGAGGAGCAGAAGCAGCGGTACCTGCCGGCCATGGCCCGGGGCGAGGTCATCGGCTGCTTCGGCCTGACCGAGCCGGACTTCGGCAGCGACCCCGGGCGCATGCGCGCGCACGCGAGGCGCGACGGCGATGACTGGGTCCTGGCCGGCACCAAGACGTGGATCACGAACGGCGGCATCGCCGACCTCGCCGTGGTGTGGGCCAGGACCGAGGAGGGCGTCCGGGGCTTCCTGGTGCCGACCGATACGCCGGGGTTCTCCGCCAAGGACATCGGCCGGAAGCTCTCGCTCCGGGCCTCCGTCACGTCCGAGCTGATCCTGGACGAGGTCAGGCTGCCCGAGGACGCCGTCCTTCCCGGCGTGGTCGGCATGAAGGGTCCGCTCTCGTGCCTGACCGAGGCTCGCTTCGGGATCGTGTGGGGTTCGATGGGTGCGGCCCGCGCGTGCTTCGAGAGCGCGCTCGAGTACGCGAAGGCCCGCGTGCAGTGGGGCAAAGCCATCGCCGGGTTCCAGCTCACGCAAGAGAAGCTGGCCAACATGGCCCTCGAGCTCAACAAGGGCATGCTCCTCGCGCTTCACCTGGGGCGGATGAAGGACGAGGGCCGAGTCCGCCCGGAGCACGTCTCGATGGGCAAGCTGAACAACGTGCGCGAAGCCCTGGAGATCGCAAGGGAGGCGCGCTCGATCCTTGGGGCGAGCGGGATCACGCTGGAGTACCCGGTGATCCGCCAAATGAACAACCTCGAGTCGGTCCTGACCTACGAGGGGACGAGCGAGATCCACACGCTGATCCTGGGCCAGGCCATCACCGGCCTCCGGGCCTTCGAGTAGCCCCCGTTCCCGACCGCCGTCGCCATGTAGCCTGTCGGTCACCGAAGCTCGTGCTCGTACAGGAGGAGGTTCGAGGATGGCGCGCGAGATGGACTGGGCGCTCTTCGAGAAGGCCGTCGACATCACGGCATCCGCGGTGCGGGGGACGCTGGGCGGGGAGAACAGCCAGCCCCCCAAGTTCGCCGCGGACGTGTTCCGGGAGGTGTGGGCGGCGGTGAAGCAGGCCTCGGAGGACCTGCCGGAGCGAGGGAGGCCTGGGTTCTGAGGGCTACCCGCCCCGGGAGAGGTCGCGGATCGACACCATGCCCACCAGGTCGCCGCCGTCCGTCACCGGCAGGTGCCGGAACCCGCTTTCGAGCATGAGGTCGCGGGCGTCGCGAACGTCGGTCTCCGCGTCGACGGTCACCGGGTCCCGGGTCATCCACTGTGCCACGGGGTGGCTCGCGGCGTCGAAGTCGGCCGCCAGCGCCCGCAGGATGTCGCGTTCGGTGAAGATCCCGGTCGGCTTCCCGTCCTCGACGACCAGGGCGGAGCCGACGTGATGGGACCCCATCACGGTCGCCGCTCCCGCGATGGTCGCCGACGGTTCGACCGTCACGATGTCCATGCTCATGACGTCCCGCACGCTGGTCATGGCTTCATCCCAGCTTAGCTGTCGCCGGTTCGCCCGGGAACCCCTGCGCCGGTGGTTCGAGCCACGGCGGCGGGCGTACCCGTGGCGTCGGACCCCGGACCCGTACCGGGTGCTGGTCTCGGAGGTGATGCTCCAGCAGACCCAGGCCTCCCGAGTCGTCCCCGCCTATCGTGCCTTCCTTCGGCGATTCCCCACGGTCCGGGCGCTCGCCGCGGCGAGCCGGCGCGACGTCGTCGCCTCGTGGGACGGTCTCGGCTACAACCGCCGGGCGGTGGCCCTGTCCGAAGCCGCGCGAAGCATCGTCGGCGGCCACGGCGGGCGAGTGCCCTCCGATCCGGTTGCCCTGCAACGGCTCCCGGGTGTTGGTCCATACACAGCCGCGGCGGTCGCGTCCATCGGGTTCGGCGCGCGCGTGCCCGCCGTCGATACGAACGTCCGGCGGATCGTGGCTCGTGTCTTCCTGGGCGTCGGAGCGGACGAGGCATCGGCGGAGGAGGTTCACGCGCTGGCCAAGGGGTGGCTGGACCGGAACGACCCCGGCGCGTGGAACCAGGCGCTGATGGACTTGGGGCGCGAGGTGTGCCGTCCCCGGCCGCTGTGCGAGGTCTGCCCGCTCCGGCCGGGCTGCCGATTCAGGGTGGAGGGGTGGGAGCCGCGGCCGGCGAAGCGTCGGCAACCTCCGTTCGAGGGATCGTCCCGCCAGGTCCGGGGGGCGGTGGTGAGTCGTCTCAGGCGCCGAGCGGAGGCGACCCTGGCCGGCCTGGCCGGGGAGACCGGTTTCCCCGTGGGGCGAGTTGCTTCGGCAGTGGCGGCCCTCGCCTGGGACGGCCTGATCGAGGCGGGGCCGGCTGCTCTTGCCGGGCGGCCCGGGGGCCGGGTCCGTCTGGCCGGCTGAGGGAACGCTCGCGGTTCGCTTCCCGTCCAACCGGCATCACGACGGGCGAAGGGAGGCCCCATGCGCAAGGTGGCGTTGTCCATCATCGGGTTCTTGGCGCTGGCCGGGGTGATCGGGTACCTGGCCACCTCGAGTGTCCTCTCAGGAGCAGACGCGAGCGGCGAATCCGCCCCCGCAGCCGGCGCGACCCGTGCTCTGGACCAGGTTGGCTCCGCCAGAGCGGCTACCGTGGAAGGGCTGGCAGGTACGGAGGATGCCGCCGCGGTGCCGGGCACGGCAGAGAGCCAGACGGGCGTTTCGGGAATCGGGGCCCTCCCGCCGATCGGCCCGGCCATTGTGAAGACCTCCCAGATCTCGATCGAGGTCAAGAACGACGGGTTCGAAAGCGCCTTCAACGCCGCCACGTTCATCGCCGGGAAGTACGGCGGATACGTGGAGTCCTCATCGACCGCGGGCACGAAGACGCAGTCGGGGGAGCTCACGATCCGCCTGCCCAGCGGCAGCTTCGATCAGGCCATGGCCGACCTGCGAGGCCTCGGCACGGTCGAGGGCCAGACCATCTCGGGCCAGGACGTCACCGCCGAGTTTGTCGACCTGGACGCGCGCCTGAGGACGTGGGAGACGCAAGAGGTCGTGCTGCTCAGGCTGATGCGACAGGCGACGTCGGTCGAGGCCACCCTCCGGGTCCAGCGCGAGCTCCAAGACGTGCAGTTCCGGATCGAGCAGATCAAGGGGCAGCTTCGGGTCCTGGAGAACCGGACCTCCCTCGCCACGATCCAGGTCTCGATCCGAGAGCCCGGAGCCGCCCGCTTCGAGCAGGCCGCGGCTGGCGAACGGCCCAGCCTCGGCGAGGCATGGGATCGGGCATTGAACGGGTTCCTCGGGGTCATCTACGCGATCGTGGTGGGTCTGGGCTACCTGGTCCCGGTCACCGCTCTGGCCCTGGCCGGGTGGTTCGGCTACAGACGTCTCCGTGCCAGGCCGGCCGTGTCCTAGCGGTTGTTTAGTTGACACTAACGAAAGCTCGGGCTTAACCTCGCCCGGTGGAGGCAGCCCTCAGAGCAATCGCCGAGCCGAGGCGCCGGCAGATCCTCCGGCTGGTGCGGGAGGGCGAGATGTCGGCGGGCGAGATCGCCTCGCACTTCGAGGTGACCCGCTCGGCCGTCTCGCAGCACCTTCGCGTGCTGAAGCACGCGGGGCTGCTGACGGAACGGCGGAGCGGCACGCGGCGCATCTACCGCATCAGGCCCGAGGGCCTGGCCGAGCTGCGCGAGTTCATCGACGGGTTCTGGGAGGTCCAGCTGTCGGCGCTGAAGCGCGAGGCCGAGGCCGAGGAGAGGAGGGGGAGTGCAGGCTGAGGGGACCGAGGTCATCACCCACGAGGTCAGGATCGAGGCCCGGCCGGAGACCGTCTTCGCGTTCCTCACCGACTCCGACAAGATGACCAAGTGGAAGGGCAGGACGGCACGACTCGACCCCCGCCCCGGCGGCGTATACCGGGTGGACCTGAACGGGCGGGACGTCGTCGTTGGGGGAGTTCGTGGAGCTCGATCCGCCCCGGCACGTCGTGTTCACCTGGGGTTGGGAGGGGAACGACAAGGTGCCTCCGAGCTCGAGCACGGTCGAGATCACGCTCACGCCGGACGGAGACGCGACGATCCTGCGACTCGTACACAGGGACCTCCCGGCCGGCGAAGGCGCCGGGCACGAGGAAGGATGGAACCACTTCCTGCCGCGTCTGGCCATCGCCGCGGCGGGCGGCGACCCCGGCCCCGATCCCGTGGCCGGATGAGGGAACGGAAGGAGGCGATCAGATGGGCGCACCGGTGGTGCACTTCGAGGTCAACGGGAAGGACCTGAAGGCCCTTTCCACTTTCTACACCCAGCTCTTCGGGTGGCAGATCCACGAGGTCATGCCGACCTACGGGCTGGTGCACACGGAGGCCGAGGGCAAGGGGATCGAAGGCGGCATCAGCGGCGGGGGAGACTTTCCGGCACAAGGCGTCGTGTTCTACGTCGAGGTGGACGACCCGCAGAAGTACCTGGAGCAGGCCGAGAGCCTGGGCGGCAAGGTCGTGGCGCCGGTGACGGAGATCCCCGACCAGGTGACGTTCGCGCTCTTCTCCGACCCAGAGGGCCACGTCATCGGCATCGTGAAGGCCGGGGTCCCGTCCTAGCTCCGTGGCGATCTACGGAACGGCCCGGTTCAGCGTCAAGCCCGAGACGCTGGACCGGTGCCGGTCCGCCATCGAGGAGTTCGTCTCGTCCGTTCGAGCGAACGAGCCGGGGACAAGCTCTACCTCTCGCTCCAGGACCGGGCCGACCCCACCAGGTTCCTCCACGTGATGATGGAGACCGTCGAGGGCGTGACGTTCGAGAGGTTCTCTCCGGTCGGCCCAGCCTGACCGAACGGAGGGGCTGTTCGGCCCCACCCCCTCGGGACCTTCGTCTCTAGCATCAGCGTCATCGCTCGAGCGAGGATCCGCTCTAAGGTCGCCGGAACCCCGGCGCCATCGGTTGCGGAAGACAGGTGAGCAGCAACAGTCGCGACGAGCGCGTGGGCGCACCGACGGGACTGCCCGAGGTCGGGCGCCCGAACGGCGGATCCGCCGCGCCAGGCTGGGGCAGCGGGCTCTCGCGGGCCGCCCTGCTCCTAGCCGTCTCCTTCGTCGGTTTCCTCCTCATCCCCAACCGCCTGGTCGCATACCTGTCGCTTCACGTTGCGCCCAGAGCGCGCGATGCGCTGGTGTTGCTCTGGGTGGCGCTGTTCTTCGTCTTCATGGGCTGGCTCTTCGTGCGGCTCCAGCGGGGGATGGAGAAATAGGGGCATGCTGTTCGAGGCGAGCCCGGTCGGGGCGGAGTGGCTGGATGACAACGTTCCCTGCACCCGGGCCTGCCCGGTGCTCACCAACGCCGGCAGGTACGTCTCCGCCATCGCCGCCGGGGACGACGAGCTCGCGTACCTCATCGCCCGCATGCCGAACCCGTTCCCATCGATCTGTGGCCGGGTGTGCGCGGCCCCCTGCGAAGCGGCGTGCCGACGGGGCGACATCGACCAGCCCATCGCCATCCGGGCCCTGAAGCGGTTCGCCTGCGAGCACGGCGGGGTGGAGAGTGCGCACGCGGAGCGGCTGTGGCGTGAGGCCGCGGAGATGATGCCCGGCCGCGACGAGCGAGTGGCCATCATCGGAGCGGGCCCGGCCGGACTGGCTTGCGCCCACGACCTGGCTGCGTACGGCTACCGGCCCGTGGTCCTCGACGCCGCGGACCGCCCCGGGGGCATGATGGTCCT